>Ga0316201_10000530_pt1 | contig 22170 bp, 21 predicted proteins | sample CS6wburrow_MG_FD_204516 | JGI IMG/M metagenome (GOLD analysis project Ga0316201, IMG submission 204516) | Coastal sediment microbial communities from Delaware Bay, Delaware, United States - CS-6 worm burrow | ecosystem: Environmental > Aquatic > Marine > Coastal > Sediment | place: USA... | reverse complement strand
GCGAATGACGTCTTACCCATGCCGGGACGCCCAGCAACGATGATCAGGTCGCCCGGGTGCATGCCGGCGGTCATCTCGTCGAGCTTCTTGTAGCCAGTCGGCAGGCCCGTGATCGCCTCCCCGCGATTGGCCGTTTCATGAATCTCCTGAAACGTCCGCATCACGACGTCTTTTACGTGCTCGTAGGGATTTCGTGCGCGCTCCTTGGCGACTGCGAAAATCGATGACTCGGAGTCGTCGAGGAACTCCTCGATCGGACCGTAGTCGCCGTAACCACGAGAAACGACCTGGTGACAGGCCTGAATGAGAGAGCGGACAACCGACTTCTCGCGAACGATCCGCGCATGCGACTGGATGTTCGAGACACTCGGGATGGTGTTGCTGAGCGAGAGCAGATATTCGTCGCCGCCAATCGAAGCAAGCTTGCCGCTATGAACGAGCGATTCGCGAAGCGTGACGTGATCCACCGGTTGGCTCCGGCGGAACAGCTCGCTCATCGCCTCGAAGATTTTGCCGTTGGCCTCGCTGTAGAAGTCCTCGGCGGATAGCACCTCGACCACGAGATTCATCGCGTCGTTCTCGAGGAGGATGCCCCCGAGCACCGCCCGCTCCGCCTCGAGGGCGTTCGGTGGGACCTGCCCCGCTCGTTCCGCTCCAGTGATGACCCGCTCCCTTCCGAGCTTCGGTTCTAGCGCCAACAGCCGCGTTGTGGAAGCGCTAGCGCGCTCATCTATGCGCGGGTCTTCACTTCGAGCTTCACGGTCGCCGTCAAGCCATAGAGCAGCTTTACGCCGATCTCGTAACTACCGACCTCTTTGATGGTTTCAGCTGGCATGACGAGCTTCTTCTTGTCGACCTCGACGTTCTTGGCCTTGAGACCATCGAGCACGTCGTTCGAGGTAACCGAGCCGAAGAGCTTGCCATCCTCGCCCGCTTCCTTGGCGACCATGATGGTGACCTTGGCCAGCGCAGCGACGATCTTCTCTTGCTCCGCACGAAGCTTGGCGATGCGCTGCTCCTGGATGTTCTTTTCGTGCTCGATCTGCCGGACGTTGCCGCGGCTGGCGACGACAGCAAGTCCGCGGGGCAACAGGAAGTTGCGAGCGTAGCCGCGGCGCACACGCACGACGTCGCCAATCGAGCCGAGGTGTTCGAGGTTTTCTTTCAGTACGATTTGGACAGTAGATGCCATAGCTGCCTCACTTCGTCGCCGTGTAGGGGAGCAAGGCAATATTGCGAGCTCGCTTGATCGCACGGGTCAGATCTCGCTGCTGCTTCGCGTTCAGACCGCTGATGCGCCGAGGCGTGATCTTTCCGCGGTCGGTGATGAAGTTGCGAAGTTGCTGCGGGTCTTTGTAGTCAAACTTGAAGTCGGGAGGCAGAGAGTGGCCGGGCGCCTTCTTGCGTCCGCCGCGTCCTCGTCCGCCACCTTCAACATCGAAATCTTGTCGGATATCGTCGGCCATGGGTCAGCCCTCCTCGCGCTTGGTGTCAGCGGACTCCGCTTCGGTGGTTTGCTCAGGAGCCGGTGCCTCCGCGGCAGTCGGTGCCTCTGCGGCGGCCGGTGCCTCTGCCCCTTCAGCGGCCGATGCGGCTGTTGGCTCCGCGCTCTCCGAGGCTGCCTTGTCTGAAGGGCCCTCTACTTCGGGCGTGGCATCGGAGGGCATCCCACGAGGCGCACGCGGCGCCATTCCGAGGCTGCGTGCGCGCTCGAGCTCCGCGTCCTCGGTCACGTCCTCTTCCTCGACGTGCAGGTATTGCACCTCTTCGGGATCCACGGCGACCGATGCGGGGTCGATGTCCTCGGCGAGAAGCACGGTCTGGAATCGCACCACGTCGTCGAGCAGGCGCAGGTTGCGCTCGAGCTCTGGCACCAGGTCGTTGAAACCCACGTACTTCAGGTAGACGAATATCCCGCGATTGTTCTTCTGAATCGGATACGCGAGCTTGCGCTTACCCCAGTTGTCGAGCTTCGTGAGAGTACCGTCGAGACGCGCGATGACGTCCTTTGCACGGTCGATCACCTTCTCCGCTCCGTCGTTGTCGACGTTGGGCCGAAGGATGTAAATCGTCTCGTATTCACGCGCCCATCGCTTGACGGGCGCTGCCGTAGTAGTTGTCATATCTCCTCCTGGTCTGGTCGGCCCCAACCCAAAGCTGGAGCGAGGAAGGGCGAGGCATAGCCGATCTGCGGGGGCGCGCCAGTCGTCAGGATCGGCTGTGGTGACGATTCATCGCCTGCTTGGGGCCTTCGCGAACCGAGGTCTCGGCCATGTCGGCTGCCAGCTCCAGGACCATACCGAGCTCGACCCGCTCCAAGCTGTTGAAATCACTTAGGACGTAACCTTCGGGGCGCCCTCGGTTCGGCCGGCCGATTCCGACTCGGCAGCGGACGAAGCCAGGGCCGCCACAGTGATCGACCATGGAGCGCAGCCCGTTGTGGCCGGCCGTACCCCCGCCAACCTTGATGCGTACCACCCCGAACTCGAGATCGAGCTCGTCGTGCACACACAGGACCTGATCGACTGGCACCTTGAAGAACCGCATGGCCGCCTGAACAGACTCGCCGCTCAGATTCATGAATGTCATGGGCTTGAGGAGCACCATGTCGTGGTCGCCGAGCGCGACCTTGGTGAATTCGCCCTTGAATTTGTCCCGGAAACTAGGCGCACCCCAACGCCGCGCCAGCTCGTCGACCACCATGAATCCGACGTTGTGGCGATTGCCAGCGTATTTCGGCCCCGGGTTCCCGAGGCCAGCGATGAGGTGCGTGCTCACGGCCCGCCAGTGCTTAGCTGGCGGCCGGCTCGGCCTCAGCCGAAGGTTTCGCGGCCTCAGCTGCGGCGTCTTCAGCGACTTCGGCGGCGGTGGCCTTACGCGGCTCGAGGATGATCACGAGGGTGAGCTTGGGTTTGAGCATGCACTCCACCCCTTGGGGTAGCTCGATGTCCTCTACCGAGATCGTGTCCTTGAGCGCGAGATGGGTCACGTCCACATCGATGGACACAGGAATGTTTGCCGCGGTCGTACGAATGGGCAGAACACGACGCGTGACGTTCAGCACGCCGCCCTGGACGACGCCGACCGACCGTCCATAGGTGCGGAACGGCACGTTCACCTCGAGCACCCTGTCCTCGAGAATTCGATACAAATCGATGTGCAGGAGCTCTTGGGTGACCGGATCGGCGGTCAGGTCTTTGACCATGGCCAGCTCGTCCTTGCCGTCCACGGACAGCTTGAACACCACGTTTCGCCCTCGCTCGCCTCGAAGCGCTTTGGTTAACTCTTTGGGGGATAGGGTCAGCGGCGTGGGCTCGACGCCCGGGCCGTAAAATACGCCCGGGACTTTTCCTTCTGCACGCAGCCGACGCGCTGGCCCCTTTCCGCGGCTTGCGCGGACCTCAGCCTGCAACGTCGTCGTTTCCATTCTCGAATGCTCCAATCATACAAACAGCGAGCTCACCGAGTCGCTGTGGTGAATCCGTTTGATGGCCTCTCCTAGCAAACTTGCCACGGAAAGCACGCGGAAGCGGCCGGTCGCGATCGCTTCCTCCCGAAGAGGGATGGTATCGGTCACGAGGACCTCCTCCAGGGGCGAATCCACGATGCGTTCGAGGGCCGGCCCCGACAAAACAGGGTGTGTGGTGGCAGCCATGACCCGCTTGGCGCCTTGCTCGTGCAGGGCGCGGGCAGCGTTGGTCATCGTGCCAGCGGTGTCGATCATGTCGTCCAGAATCATACATTCACGCCCGCTCACGTCGCCGATGATGTGCATGACTTCGCTCACGTTTTCCTTTTCGCGCCGCTTGTCTATGATGGCCAGATCGGCGCCCATGCGTTTCGCGTAGGCCCGTGTGCGCTCGACCCCGCCGGCATCGGGCGAGACGAAGACTGGCGGCGTGCTGAAGCGCGGCCTCAGGTGCTGCAAAAAGACGGGCATGGCGTAGAGATGGTCAAAGGGCTTGTTGAAAAAGCCCTGAATCTGACCGGCGTGCAAGTCCATCGAGACGACGCGATCGATACCCGAGGTCGTGAGTAGATCTGCCACCAGCTTGGCGGTGATCGGCGTGCGCGGCGCAGCCTTTCGATCCTGTCGCGCGTATCCGTAATAGGGGATGACTGCAGTGATGGAGCCCGCCGACGCACGCCGCAGCGCGTCGATCATCACCAGGAGCTCCATGAGGTTGTCGTTGACGGGCGCGCAGGTCGACTGGATCAGGTAAACGTCCACGCCGCGGACGTTCTCTTGGATCCTGGCGAACACCTCGCCGTCCGAAAAACGCGAGACGCGCGCACGCCCCACTGGCAATTCTAGGTAGTTGGCGATCTTCTCGGCGAGGGCCGGATTTGAGTTTCCCGTGAAAACGCAGGTCGACTTGAACATCGCGGGGCCCCTTAGTTGATCGAAGAGTTGCCAGCCAGTCGGACGGCGACGGTCGGTAGCAAAGCGACCATCGACTGTCAACCACGGGCTTTGCACGAAAGCGCTTTACGAAGCGCGTTCGGTACTTTCCGTGGATACACGGTTGAGGTTCCTGAGCTGGGAGTGTAAACCTCATCGCTCCTGTCCCCGGAGGAATGATGACGTCGAGCGTGACATTGTTGACGGACCGCGAGCAAGTTGCGCATCAGTGGCGAGATGCCCTACGCAAGCACGACGTCGAATCAAAGGTGGTCGCGCCTAGCGACTTGGCTAGGGCGGTCGAAGGCCAAGTTGCAGTCGTCGTCGATGTCGACGGGGCGCAACTCGACGCCGACGAGCTCTTGTCGACGCTGGGTTTCCTGCGCGCATCCGGCGTGTTGCCCATCGCTCATGTCGAGGGTGCCCGCGATGCAATCGAAGATATCGTCAGCGAGCTTTGCGACGGCCTGATCACCAGCTCCCAGCCGGACGTCGCGCGAGTTGCGGCAGCGATTACGCGACGCGCCGATCGACAACGACACCAGCGCTTGGAGTTCGTGACGGTGTGCCCGTGTAGCGATGACGTGCTGGCCGTGCTGGGCAACGGCGACGCTTCTCTTCACCGCCGACCAATTGATGCATCCGACGACGGATCTGACATCAGCAGCATCACGATTGATCCGAGCGCGACCAAGGCCGCGATTCAACTGGAGAGTGGAGCGACCTGCCAGTTGACAATCGCGTCGATGCACGCGGCCTACGACATGACGAACGGACAAGGCGACATCGAGTTCGATGGCGAGCGCCTCGGTGCCCGTCTTCGCGAGCTTCGTCTCGAGGCAGGCCTCACACAGGCCGAGCTCGCCCGCCGCACTGGCATTCATCGCCCGAACATCGCTCGCGTCGAAGCCGGGCGGCACACGCCCTCACTCGAAACGCTGGCGCGTATTGCCAATGCGATCGGTGTGTCGACCACGCATGTGTTGGTATCGCGCGAACCATGAGCGCCGATACAGGGCCAAAACCCATCAAAGACGCGTCGACCGTCATCGTGCTGCGTGAAACCGATGCAGGCATTGAAACCTTCATGCTGTGCCGGCACCATCAGAGTGGCTTCATGGGCGGAGCACACGTGTTCCCCGGGGGCAAGGTCGACCCGAGCGACAGCCAGCCCGGCTGGCTCGAGCACGTCGACCGACCTAGCGAAGAGCTAAGCCGACAGCTCGGCGAAACAGACGCCGACTCGGCGCTCGGTCTGCTCGTCGCTGCGGTGCGCGAAACCTTCGAAGAGGCGGGCGTGCTCTTGGCGAGTACCGCCCCCGGCGCCGACTTACGCGGAGTGCGCGAGCAGCTACACCGGGGCGCGAGTTTCTCCGAGCTCGCGAACCAAATCGACATGAAGATCGGATCGATTGCACTCACTCCCTATGCACGCTGGATCACGCCCAAGATGGAGAGCCACCGTTTCGACACGCGCTTCTACATCGCCGTGCTCCCGGAAGGGCAAAGCGCATCGCACGACGGGACTGAAACAACCTCGGCGATCTGGCTCCGTCCCGCGGCTGCGATCGACCAGATGCTGAGCGGACGAATCAAGTTGGCGCCACCGACCGTGCGAACACTGCAATGGTTGGCGAGCTTCGGCGACGCCGAGTCGGTGATCGCTGACGCCAGGTCACGGAAGCCGCCCTTGATTCGGCCCCGCATCGTCACCTGTGATACGGGTTGGTTCCTCGCCCTGCCCGGTGACCCTGAGCATCCCGAGAGCGACCCGGTGCTTCCAGGCGCAACGCGAATGGTCTTCGACGGCGGCGCCTGGCGAGATGCGCCCTCGCCTGTTCGCTAGGGTACAGTTTTTCCAGTTTTTTCGGGTTATTCCTTGTGTGTGCGTGAGCTGAACCGTTACCCAAGAAGGGTGGTGGCCCGAGCCCGCAAACCAAAGGATCTGTTCACGGCGTCGCAGATCGCGCGATTCTGCCAGGTCGATCTGAAGACAATTCACAACTGGGCCGATCGAGGTCAAATCCAACACTTTCGAACGCCGGGTCGCCATCTTCGGTTTCGCCGACCGCACGTGCTCGACTTCCTTCGCAAGTACGGATACCCGATCCCCGACGAGCTCGACGCTGCGCGTCCGCGTGTGGCTTTACTCGTCAATGGGAACCAGACCAAACAGAGAGTTCTCGCTTCGCTGAGCAGCGCATTCGAGGTCGTCGACTACCCAGACCCGCTCGGCGGTCTCCTCCAAATCGGCGAGCAACCGCCCGACGCGGTCGTCTTGGCCGCCAAAGTCGGTCATCTAAGCGGCGCAGAGATCATTCAAGCGCTCAAGGGCGACCCCCATACGCAGCACATCCGCGCGGTCCTGTTCGCAAACGACGAAGCCGAAAGACAAGCAGCCCTCGAAGCGGGAGCCTCAGCCCATGTCAGCGAAACGGACCTGACCGGCTTGAAGGACACGCTCCAAGCCTTGATGGGCGTCCGTCACTAGCGCCCCGGTCGCAGGTTCTCGCTACGAGCGACGATCAGAGGCACCGCCGCCGGCACTGGCACTGGCACTGGCACTGGCACTGGCACTGGCACTGACGCTGGCGCTGGCGCTGGCACTGGCACTGGCACTGGCACTGGCACTGACGCTGACGCTGGCACTGGCACTGACGCTGGCGCTGGCACTGACGCTGGCGCTGACACTGGCGCTGTCCCCCAAGACACCCGCGGCAGCGCGAGCCCGAAGGGCGAAGCCCGGCGCAAAGCGCGGCCAAGCTTAAGCGAAGCGGCAGGCACGCTGCTCACTCGCGTGAGAGTGATACCAAAACTACGGGTGGGGGTAGGCGATAGTGTGGGGGTGGTGGGGCGGGACCAACCCGCCGCCGGGGGGCGTCCGGGCGGGCGGTGTAAGCAACCCCCCCTCCCGCCCCGACAAGCTTGCAGACGCCCTAAACCTGGCGTACTCCCCGCAAATGCCGTTCGAAGGCCTCAAGTTCAACGACCAAGGTCTGGTCGCTGTCATCGCGCAAGACGCGGAGACTGGCGAGGTGCGGATGATGGCCTACGCGAACGAGACGGCGATCGAGCGGACTCTCAGAACTGGCGTGGCTCACTTCTTCAGCCGCTCGCGTGAGCAGCTTTGGAAGAAGGGCGAGAGCAGCGGCAATACGCTCGGGGTTCGAAGCGTTTGGGTCGACTGCGACGGTGACACCCTGATCTACATGGTGGATCCCGCGGGCCCTAGCTGTCATACGGGCGCCGACACTTGTTTTTTTCGGCGCCTGGACCGCGACGGCGCTCTTCTCGAGGCGGGCAGCGAAATCGCGGCGCCGACTCTTCTGCGCCTCGAGCGCACCCTTCAAGAGCGCAAGGCCTCGAATGCCGGCAAGAGCTACACCAAGTCCTTGCTCGATGCGGGCCCGGCGAAGATCGACGCCAAGGTTCGCGAGGAAGCCGCGGAGCTCGGTCAGGCGCTGATCGGCGAGTCGGACGAGCGAGTCGTATCCGAAGCCGGTGATCTCATCTACCACTTACTGGTCGGCCTCGCGCTGCGCGAGGTTTCCATTCGGGACCTCTTCGCCGAGCTCTCGCGACGCTTCGGCCAATCCGGTCACGACGAAAAGAAGTCGCGCTAGGGCGGACGCTCGAGCTTGCCCCGCCAACCCCGCACTACCAGCTGTTTAGTTGAGGATCTTGTCGATGTCCCGCTCGATCGTCTCTTCGCGGACTCGGCGTGCGAGCGCTAGCTCGGTGATGAGAAGTTTGCGCGCTTGCTCCATGAGCTTCTTTTCGCCGTAGCTGAGCTCGCCCTTCTCGGCGCGCACTTTGGCCAAATCTCGCAAGACTTTGGCGACCTTGATCGGCGAGCCGCTCTTGAGCATCTCGGTGTACTCTCGGTAGCGTCGGTTCCAGGGCTGCGACGTGACCGCCATCTCGTCTTTCTTGAGCTCCTCGAGGACCGTCTTGGCCGCGCTGCGCGACATGACCTGCCGAAGGCCGACTCGGTCGACCGCGTTCAAGGCGACGCGGATGGTCCCCGACTTCCCGTTCACGAGCTTGAGGATGTAGAAATCGATTTTGTCGGAGCCGATCAAACGCTCCTCGATTTGGGTGATTTCGCCGACCCCATGAGCCGGATGAACTGCCTTGTCGCCTACGCTAAAGCTCATGAAATCACTCTCCTCCGGGTCGAAAACGACGAAAACCCGCGCCGGGAGCGCGGGCAGGAAACCGTTCGTCGCTGGGTGTGCAAACAACTACGTGCACTTGACCTGTATAGCAAAACCCGACTCGAAAGTCAACGCTTACTTTTGTGCAAACCCTTGTGATTTCAAGGGTTTAAAGGCTTTTTCGCGGCTCGGTTCGAGGTCGTCGCACAGCGCCGAAGATCGACCCGGAAAAGGGGTTCAGTTCGGCCGCGCGCCCTTGCTCGCGCCTGCCTTGGCCGGAGCGGGCGGCGCCGCTTTTGCGTCCGCCTTGGGCTTGGCCGGCTCGTCTTCTTCGATGAGCCCATGCTCCTGAAGCAACTTGCGTTCGACAGCCGCTAGAATGTCGGGGTGCTCTTCGAGGAAGGTGCGCGCGTTGTCACGGCCCTGGCCGACGCGCTCTTCACCGTAGCTGTACCAGGCGCCCGACTTGTTGATGATGCCGGCTTCAACCCCGAGGTCGAGCACGTCGCCGGTGCGGCTAATGCCCCTACCAAAGAGGATATCGAACTCGCAAAGACGGAACGGAGGCGCGAGCTTGTTCTTCACGACCTTGACCCGGCAGCGGTTGCCGACAGCGGCATCGCCCACTTTGATGGTGCCGATGCGGCGAATGTCGAGGCGCTGCGAGGCGTAGAACTTGAGCGCGTTGCCACCGCTGGTGGTTTCGGGGCTTCCGAACATCACGCCGATCTTCATGCGGATCTGGTTGATGAAGAACAGCGTGGTGTGGCTCTTCTGGAGGTTACCGGTGAGCTTTCGGAGCGCCTGACTCATCAAGCGCGCCTGAAGACCGACGTGGCTGTCGCCCATCTCGCCTTCGATCTCTGCTCGGGGCACCAGGGCTGCTACCGAGTCGATGACGATCATGTCGACCGCCCCAGAACGGACGAGGGTGTCCGCAATCTCGAGGGCCTGTTCGCCATTGTCGGGCTGGCTGACTAGGAGCTCGTCGACGTTCACGCCCAGCTTGCGGGCGTAGTTCGGGTCGAGGGCGTGCTCGGCGTCGATGAAGGCCGCAATGCCTCCTGTTTTCTGACACTCGGCGATCGCATGGAGGGTCAGAGTCGTCTTGCCGCTCGATTCCGGGCCATAGATCTCGACGATGCGGCCCCGCGGGTAACCCCCCACGCCTAGGGCGAGGTCGAGGGAAATCGCCCCACTCGAAATCACCGGCACCTGGATTTTGGCGGATTCGTCGCCCAAGCGCATGATCGCGCCCTTTCCATAGGCTTTCTCAATGGTTCCGAGGGCTAGGTTGAGGGCTTTTTCGCGGTTCGAGTCGGCCATGGCGTGAATTCCTTTGGGTGAAAATACCTGAACACCCGTCTAGTCGGCTTCATTACTGGAGTCAAGTTCGTGCCGGGAGGATCAGCAGATCTGCCTGAGCGCACACCCATCGCATCCCCCCGGACCTGCATAAGACCGTACCCTACCCCGGCCAGCCCCGGACAGCGAGAGCAGAGCGACTTGGGCCATGCGATAAGTGGCAGGTGGACTTGCCCTCCGACCGTCCCAAGGGGCCCGCTCTAGCGCGACAAAGCGCGGTCTTCGTCTGGACCGATCGCGCTCTGTTCGTCGGGGACCGTTCAGAGACCTCGCTGCACTCGCACCATGCGACCGAGCTCTGCATTGCCCTCGACGATCTCGGCATCGACATGAGCACGCCGGATGGACCCAATCTCAGTGGGGTCCCTGGCGCGATGGTCCGAGCCGGCGCTGCGCATCAACTGGCGATCCCGGGACCCAAGGTCGCCGTCCTCTATCTCGATGCGCAATCCGGAATCGCTGCGTCGCTCAACGATTGGCTCGCCGACGCGGCGATCAAGGTTCTTCCAGCCAAATTGATGCAAGCCCTCCGGCAAGCGTTCGGCGATCTGCTGGCGTCACCCGAATCGGTGCTGGCGGAGGCCGAGGACGCATGCGGTCGCTTGATCGCGGAGTTTGCGAACGAAGCACCCCGGCCCAGCATGCATTGGCGTGTACGGCGTGCGATGGAACAGCTCGACGCCCAGCTGGACGCACCACCGGGCCTCGAAGCGCTCGCCGGACAAATCGGCATCTCGCCGAGCCGGCTACGACACATGTTCAAGGAACAGGCAGGCCTTCCGATCAGCCGATACGTCCTTTGGATGCGTCTTCGCACGGCGCTCCTTCATGCGCTCGAAGGCGCAAGCATGACCGAGTCTGCGCAAGCCGCGGGCTTCTCGGACGCCGCACATTTCACGCGAACTTGCCGGCAGATGTTCGGGCTGCCCCCGACGGCGTTCACCCCGGTCGACATGGTGTTCGTCGCCCCGTGACGGCAGCTCGATTCCAGCCGTTTCATTCAAGCCAGCGCCGACCTGTCTGCCTAGGATGCCGTCATGACCAGCCACGGCTCCATCCTCGATCGCTCCGATCAGTATTGTGTCATCGGCGCAGGCCCTGCGGGCCTCCTCGCTGCACGCTCGCTCAAGCACGCCGGCATTCCTTACGAGCAGTTCGACAAAAACGACGACGTCGGAGGCATCTGGGACATCAAGAACGACTGGTCCCCGATGTACGAATCGGCGCACTTCATTTCGTCGAAGACCGTTTCGAACCTCCCGGGCTTCGACATGCCGGAGGACTTCCCGGACTACCCCAACCACCGGCAGATCCTCTCGTACCTGCGTAGCTTCGCCCGCGCCTATGACCTGTATCCAAAGATTGAGCTCGAGATGCCCGTCGATAGGGTCGTGCCCGAAGACGACGGCAGGCGATGGCTGGTCACGTTCGGAAACGGCGAAACGCGGCGCTACCGAGGGCTCTTTCTTTGCAGCGGCAACACCTGGGACCCCAGCATCCCCGACTATCCGGGGAAGTTCGCGGGCGAGACGATGCACTCGGTGCGGTATCGCGTACCCGGGGAGTTCTCGGGGAAGCGTGTCCTGGTCGTGGGTGGCGGAAACTCTGGTTGCGACATCGCATGCGACGCCGCGCTCTACGCCGACCAGGCCTTCATCAGCCTGCGCCGGGGCTACCACTTCATTCCCAAGTACTTCTTCGGTATCCCGACGGACCTATTTGCCAGCAAGGTGAAGCTGCCGCGTTTCATCGAGCGCCCCATGTTCGAGCTGCTCCTCAAGATGGCCGTCGGCGATCTAACACACTACGGCCTGCCCAAGCCCGATCATCCGGTGATGGCAAGCCACCCGATCATGAACACGCAGCTCCTGCACTACCTAGGGCATGGCGACCTGGCCTATCGTCCCGACATCGAGCGCTTTGAAGGCAAGCGCGTCTTCTTCAAAGACGGCAGCAGCGAGGAGATCGATCTGATCGTCTTTGCCACCGGCTACAAGGTGACCTACCCCTATATGGACAAGCAGCTCTTCGAGTGGATCAGCAAGTACCCCGACTTGTACCTGAGCTCGCTTCACCGGGACTTCGACAACATATGTTGCCTCGGCCTCCACCAGACAGACGGTGGGGCATATGACTTCTTCACCCTTCAAGCCGACATGATGTGCAACTTCATTCTCGACCAGGAGCAGCGCCCAGAGGAAGCCGCGAAGTTTCACCAGCTCAAGAAGAACGACCGTCCCAACCTTTCGGGCGGCATTCACTACGTCGACTCCGCTCGGCACGCGACCTACGTGAAGAAGTCGGTGTTCAAGGCCTACTCCGACAAGCTGATGCGCCGCTTCAAATGGAAGGCGTTCGGCACCATGGAGCCGCCGACTACCGACCCGAGCGTCGTCCTAGGAGCCAAGGCGAGTGCGAAGCTCGGCTCAGCGCCCACCGAGGTCGAGATCGCGACCCAACGCTGAGCGGCGAACGAGCTCGAGCGCGATGTAGGCCGACAAGATCTGAACCCGGTCGCGTCCCCAGGGCAGCTTTCGGTGCTTGGTCACCGTGGGCTCGCCTTTGCGCGCGAGGCCGAACCAAATCGTGCCCACCGGCTTGTCGTCGGTGCCACCATCGGGTCCAGCGACCCCGGTGATCGACACCGCGATGTCGGCGCCAGCCACTCGAAGCGCCCCTTCGGCCATGGCCGCCGCTGTCTCGGAGCTCACCGCGCCATGCGCACGGAGGACCTCTTTGCTCACGCCGAGCACCGCTTCTTTGGCACTGTTGGCGTAGACGACCGCGTCCAGGAGCAGGTAGTCCGAGGCGCCTGGGACGCGGGTCAACATCTCGCCGACCCGTCCGCCCGTACACGATTCGGCGACCGCGAGGGTCTTGCCCTTGTCGCGGAGGACTCTTCCCACCACTTCGGAAAAAGAATCGCCGCGGCCTCCGAAAACGGCGCCGCCCAGAAGCAGGCGCACCTCCTCGGCGATGGACTCCGAGCGCTGCTGCGCTTCCGCTATCGAGTTCGCCCGAACGTGAACCTTCACCTCGATTTCAGGAAAGTGGGCGCGGTAGCCCAAGGTCAAGCCTTCGTGCGTCTTCTCGAGACCGGCAAGCGCCTGAGCCACGCCCGACTCGGTCATGCCGAAGGTCCGAATGTGCACCTGGTGCGTTGTTGGCTCCGCAAGCGGCGCAATCGCGGGCACGATTGACTCGAGGTAGATGTGCTTCATCTCGCGTGGCACACCAGGAACGAAGAAGAACCGCGCTTCTCCACAGCTCATCGCGAAGCCGGGCGCGGTCCCCACGGGATTCGAGAGGATCTCGGCGCCTTCTGGGAAGTCGCCCTGTTTCGCGTTCGACTCGGGCATGACCCGGCCGAACGCCTTGAATTTCTGTCGAATCTCCTCGACAACGCGTTCATCACGCCGGAGCTCGACGCCCGCTGCTCGCGCTGCGGCATCCGTGGTGAGGTCATCGGAGGTAGGGCCAAGGCCACCGGTCACGACGACCACTCTGTGCATCTGTGCAAAGCGACGTATCAGCGTCACGATTCGCTCGAGCTCGTCATCGACGGTCGCGTGCTCGACCACATCGAAGCCGAGCTTGGTCAGCTCTTCGCCCAGCCAAGCGGCATTTGTGTTCACCAACTCACCACGGGTGAGCTCGGTGCCAATCGATAAGACTGCGGCGGTCATGCGGGTCGGCGAGTGTCCGCAAAAGCTCGACCGCCGTCAACCGCTTTGCCCTTAGGGGTGGATGTGGTAGCGACCCTGGAAGCTTTTCCGCGTTTCTCGTGTTGATGGGAGTCAGATGAACCGGATATTGATGGGTACGGCATTGGGGGTGCTGGTCGCCGCCGCGACGCTCTTCGTAGGAAGTAATGCGATTGCCGAGCAGAACACGGCAGCGCTCTCCAATTTGCAGGTGACCCGCGCCTCCCTCGAAAACGGGCTGCGCGTCGTCATGAACCAGGACGATACGGTCCCGACGGTGGCGGTGTCGGTCTACTATGACGTGGGTTCACGCAATGAAGTCGAGGGCCGCTCGGGGTTTGCGCATCTGTTCGAGCACATGATGTTTCAGGGCTCGGCCAACGTGGGCAAGGGCGAGCACTTCAGCCTGATCATCAACCGCGGCGGCAGCGCCAACGGCACGACGAGCAACGACCGCACCAATTACTATCAGACCCTGCCATCGAATGAGCTCGCGCTCGGGCTCTGGCTCGAGGCGGACCGGATGCGATCGCTGGCGATCACCCAGGAGAACTTCGAGAACCAGCGAATGACGGTCATGGAAGAACGCCGGCAGCGGATCGACAACCAGCCGTACATTCCGAGCATGCTTCGGATCAACGAGCTGGCATACGGCGACTACTGGCCGTACGCGCACTCGACCATTGGTGACATGCAGGACTTGATCGACGCGCCCCTCGGGGCTGTCCAGGAGTTCTTCGACACCTTTTACGCGCCGAACAACGCGGTGCTGAGCATCAGCGGCGACTTCAACGCGGAGGATGCCATGCAAGTCGTGCAGAAGTACTTCGGGGATATTCCGGCACGCGCGACCCCTGTGTTTGCCGAACCGGCACCGCCCGTGCAGGTCTCAGAACGAACCGAAACGATGTACGACGCGAACGCGACGCTGCCAGCATTTCACATCGCGTACCACATCCCGCCGAACCGCTCCCCCGATCACTACGCGCTCGAGATCCTCGCTCTCGTGCTCGGTGACGGCGAATCGAGTCGACTCTACCAATCCCTGGTGAAGAAGAAGGAAATCTGCCAGGACGTGGCGATCGGCACCGACGACCGGCGTGGCCCTGACCTTTTTTCCGTCTGGGCGGTGATGGCGAGCGGGCATGCGCCGAAGGAAGCACAGAACGCCATCTTGGCCGAGCTTGCCGCGATCGCAGACAAGGGCGTGACGGATCGCGAGCTCGAAAAAGCCAAGAACCGAATCCGCGCTGCCTTCGTGTTCGGTCTGCAGTCGAACATGGCGCGCTCGCAACGTCTCGCCGAGTTCGAGCTGTACTGGGACGACGCAAATCTGCTCAAGTTGGAGCTCGACTACTACCTCGCGGTTTCCGCTGAGGATATCAAGCGCGTTGCAGGCACCTATTTCGAGGCCAGCAATCGTACGGTGCTCAACGTCCTGCCGGGCGCGGACCCCGCTTCGGAGGAGAAATGATGAGCTGGCATCGAATCCGTTTGGCCGGCGTCGGCCTGAGCGTATTGCTGCTCCTGGCCGCTTGCGCAGGCTCGAAGGCGGGCAGCGGTCCCGAGCCGCAGTCTGCCATGGGCGCGCAAGGCGAGGCACAGCCAGAGCCTCAGGCGCCGCCCGCGCCGAGCGAGGCCAAGGACATGTCGCTTCCGCCGGTGCACATCACCGAGTTGAACAACGGCTTGCAGGTCAACTCCATCGTCGCCGACCAACTCCCGGTGGTCTATGCAACGCTGGTCATCCGTAGCGGCGGCGAATCCGACCCTGCGAAGCTCCCGGGGCTCTCGGGCCTGGTCGCCCAGATGCTCAAAGAAGGCACGACGAAGCGGTCGGGCGCAAAGGTGGCCGAAGAGATCGAGTTCCTAGGCGCTGATCTTTGGGCCAGCTCGGACGAAGAGAACACCTACGTTGGCGTTCGTGCGCTCACCGAGCAGTTCGACTCGGCCATGGGCATCCTGGCCGAAGTCGCCGGCACTCCGGCCTTCAGAGCAAAGGAGCTCGAGAAGCTCAAGCGGCGCGAGCTCGATCGCCTGGCACTCTCCGAGCGGGAGCCGCGGTACATCGCGCGCCGCACATTTTACCGACAGCTTTACGGCAAGCATCCTTACGGAACTGTCGATACGGACGCCCGGGCCGTGAAGAGGGTTCGACGCACGGACCTGGAGCGCTGGCATCGCGAGCATTTCGTCGGCAAGAACGCGTTTCTGGTCGTTGCGGGTGACGTCGACCCCGAACGGGTGAGCGAGGCAGCGCAGAAGACCTTCGGCAGCTGGAACCCGGGCAAGCGCGCCGTGCCGACCTACGTCGACCCGCCCCGGCCGAGCGACCGCCGCATCTTGGTCGTCGATAGACCCGGCTCGGTCCAGTCGGTGATCTACCTAGGAAATCTCGCGATCGCGCGCGCGAACCGCGAGTGGATTCCGCTGATGGTCGCCAACCAGGTGCTCGGCGGCTCGGCGGCGTCCCGGCTTTTCATGGACCTTCGCGAAAAGCGAAGCCTCACCTACGGAGCGTACAGCGCCATTAGCGAGCGGGTGGATGTTGGCCCCTTCGTCGCTTACGCTTCGGTGCGAACCGAGGTCACCAACGAGGCGATCGGCGCGTTCTTCGAGCACCTCGAGCGCATTAGCGAGGAACCGCCCGAGCCCGAGGAACTGCTCAATGCCAAGAGGTACTTGAGCGACTCGTTCCCGCTCAAGGTCGACACGCCTGGCAAGCTCTCCGAGCTGGTCGTCGAGCTTCGGACCTTCGGACTGCCGGACGACTACTGGGACCGCTACCGCCAGTCGATTCGAAAGACCAGTGCGTCCGAGGCGCAGTACGTCGCACGCAACTACATTCGGCCGAAGGACTCCTTGGTCGTGGTTGTCGGTCAGGCGGCGGATTTTGCTCAGTCCCTCCAGCAATTCGGGCCCGTGACGGTTGTCTCCCCCGATGGCGAGCTCAAAGCCCAGTTCGAGGACAAGCGACCGAAAGCTGGCAACTCTGGTGCACAGCGCGGTCCTATCCACTAGAGTCGGAATATGTGCGGAATCGTTGGTCATGTAGGTGACGAACAGGCCACGCCGATCCTGCTCGACGGGCTTCGGCGGCTTGAATACAGGGGTTACGATTCGGCGGGGCTCGCCGTTCACACGAAGGACGGCATCGATATCGTCCGGGCGGTCGGAAAGCTCCGGAACCTCGAAAAGGCTCTTTCGGAGAAGGGACTGCCCGGCACCGTCGGGATCGGGCACACCCGCTGGGCCACGCATGGCCGCCCTTCGGAGGTCAACGCGCACCCACACGTCGCGGGTCCCATCGCCGTCGTCCACAATGGGATCATCGAGAACCACATGGAGCTGCGCGACGAGCTCGAGGCTGCCGGCTTCACGATGAGCAGCGACACCGATACCGAGATCATCTCGCACCTGATCCACAGGGAGGCCGGCGCGGGACACGATCTGATCACCTCGATTCGCCGCTCGCTCGAACAGGTCGAGGGCGCCTATGCGATCGCAGTCCTTTCGGAGGACGAGCCCGACCGCGTCGTGGTCGCCAAGAACTCGAGCCCTCTCGTGATCGGCATCTCCAAGGGCGCGACCTACTGTGCCAGCGACATCCCGGCGCTCCTTCCGTACACCAACCAGATGGTGTTCATGGAGGACGGTGAAATCGCCGTGCTGCAAGCCGAGGGCTTCACGCTGACCAAGCTCGACGGCACGGAGGTCAGCCGGCGCCCACGGAACATCTCCTGGTCGCCGGTGATGGCCGAGAAGGCCGGCTACAAGCACTTCATGCTGAAGGAGATCTTCGAGCAACCCCGCGCGCTCGAAGACACCTTGCGCGGCAGGCTCGACCGTGAGAACGCGGACATCGCCACGCCCGAGATCGGCCTCAGCGACGAGGACGCCAAGGCCATCAAGAGGGTGGTACTGCTCGCCTGCGGCACCAGCCATCACGCGACGATCGCGGGCCGCTACTGGCTCGAAGAGCTCGCCAAGGTACAGGCCATCACCGAGCTCGCAAGCGAGTTCCGAGGCCGCGACGCGGTCATCGGCGAAGGCGACCTGGTGATCGCCGTCAGTCAGTCGGGCGAAACGCTCGATACGCTCATGGCCGCCAAAGAGGCCCAAGAGCGCGGAGCCAAAGTGCTGGCGATCGCCAACGTCAACGGTAGCGCGATCCCGCGCATGGCCGACGCGAGCTTCTACACGCACGCCGGACCGGAAATTGGGGTCGCCTCGACGAAGTGCTTCATGACGCAGATGGCCAACCTGCTGATGTTCAGCATCTGGCTCGGAAAGCGTCGCGGCACCATCGACGCCGCGCAGGCCAGCGAGCTCGTCGAGGGGCTGGCGCGAATCCCCCAGGTCATCAGCGAGCGGCTCCGGATGACCCATCTGACGATTACCGACATCGTTCGAGACTACGCCGACGCGCGAGACGTGCTCTTCCTCGGCCGCGGTCTCAGCTACCCGATGGCGCTAGAAGGCGCACTCAAGCTCAAAGAGATCTCGTACGTTCACGCCGAGGGCTACGCGGCCGGCGAAATGAAGCACGGACCCATCGCGCTTCTCGATGCGCACGTGCCGGTGATCGTGCTCATGCCGAAGGACCAGCACTACGAACGTGTCTCGAGCAACCTCCAAGAGGCGCGCGCGCGCGAGGCGAAGATCCTCGGTGTGACGGTCGCGGGCGACACCCAGGGCCAAGCGCTTTGCGAGCGTTTTGTCGAGGTCGCCGAAACCCACCCGGCGCTCAGCCCGTTCGTCACAGTCGTGCCTCTACAGCTCTACGCGTACTGCGTGGCGGACCACAAGGGCACCGACGTCGACCAGCCGCGCAACCTCGCCAAGACCGTCACCGTAGAGTAAGGTCGAGCATGAAAGTCGGTCTCCTCACGACGGGTTTTCCGCGCTTCGAGGGTGACTGCAGCGGCTCCTTTCTCCTGACCGCCGCAAGGGCGATCGTCGAACAGGGCCATACCGTTCGCGTCTTGGCTCCGGAGCCGCGGCCTGTTCGAGCAGCTCCGCGCTGGCCGGGTATCGAACTGCGCTGGGTACCCTACGCGCGGCCGCGTTCCTTGCAGCACTCGTTCTATGGGAGCGGTGCGCCGGACAACCTGCGCCTGCGGCCGACCAGCTGGCTTGGCGCTCTGAGCTTCACAGCAGCCCTCTACCGTGCATCGAAGCGAGAGCTTGCGGACTGCGACGCCTTGATGAGCTCCTGGTGCATTCCGAGCGGCTGGGTCGCCTCGAGAACGGCCGGAGGGCGACCGCATCTTTGCGTTTGTCATGCGACCGACATCCGCTGGCTCTCGAAGATGCCAGGAGGCGGTGCCGTCGCACGCGCGACCGCCGAGGGTGCCACATCGATGTGGTTTCTGAGCAAGGGGCTTCGCGATTGCTTCTTGGAAACCGCCGGCCTCTCGCCCTCCAGCGTTCGCAGCCATATCGGCCCCATGCCGATCGAACCGCCCCAGGAGCTCCGAGAAAGCCGCTCGGAGCTGCGCCGCCGCCTGGGCATCGATGGCTTCACCTTGCTCTTCTTGGGACGCCTGGTGCCCGTCAAAGGCCTTGGCGAGCTGCTTCACGCGATCTCGGCCCTCTCTGAACCGCTGAGTATCCGGATCGCCGGCGACGGCCCGGAGCGCGACGCGCTGCGCGCACTCGCCGCGCGTCTGCAAGTCGATGCGACCTTCGAAGGCTGGGTTGCTGGGGATCGCAAAGAAGCGCTCCTTGCTGCCTGTGATGCCATCGTGGTGCCTTCGATGCCGCAAGACGGTCTGCCCACGGTGCTCTTCGAGGCCAGAGCGCGCGCGCTTCCGATCATCGCAAGCGAGGCGGGCGCGATCCGAGAGGGACTGGGAGCTGCCCCCGACGTCGACTACGTCCCGCCGAACGATCGCGCAGCGCTTCGCCGGGCGATCCTCCGCGCTCACGCCCGTAGCGTCGCTGAGCCTTCGCTCAGGGCTTGACCGTCTGCGTGCCCCTGGGAGGACGGTAGCTGAAGCGCTTGTCGGGGACGTCGCGGTTGAACTTGATGTTCGCGAAGTCGAAACGGTTGCGGTTGCCAGCCGAGTCGATGATCAAAACGCGTTGCACGATGCCAGCGCGCCTACCGTTCGTCGTGATGGTCCGTACGTAGAAGACCAACTGCTCGTAGTTTGGTGTGGGCCGACGCGGGATCAGCTGAAGAACGGAGCCTCCTTGGAACTTCTCGTTGTCGTGCTCGAGGAGGCGGACTTCGAAATCCTTTTCGAGGTTGCCGCTGCCAATGAGGAACGAGAATGCAGAAGGAAGTTGATCCTGCTCGAGCGCGCGCTCGATGAGCTGACCGTTCTTCTCGCCTTCTTCTGGCGGCTGATAGATCAGCAGCTTCTTCCCATTGCTCACGAAGACCTGCCCGTTGGGTTGAGCATAGTCCCATCGCATCATCCCAGGCTTCTTGAAGACGACCTTCCCCGTCGCTCGGTCATAGCGATCGTAGACCCGGGTGTAGCGGGTCTGCTCGAAGTCGGCCTGCAAAGATTTGGTTTGGTCGTAGAAAGACTGGACCAAGCCGATGACCACCGCCGGATCGAGTGGCTCGGCCTGCTGGGCGCCGGCCCCTTCGAATTTCGAAACCAGCACGAAACACAAACCAACGGCCGCTAACAATCTCGTAGTCATCAAGATGTAGAACGCTCCCAGCCGCGCAGTATTCACGCTGAACCCGTGTGCACAAGGCAAGCAGAATTCCCCAAAACCGGGATTGATCATTGCTGATAACGACCGTAGGATAGGGACATGGGCGCCTCGGCGCTTCGCTTAGGCTTGGCTTGAAAACCACTGGGCACCTCGGAGGTGACATGTCCAAGCACCAAGCTCGAATCATCCCGCCGGAGCGACAGAAGTCGCACCTCGAACAGAAGCATGCTGAGCTCTCGGAGCGCGTTGCAGCGCTCGATAGCCGCATGAGTCTCACCCCGGACGAGGAGCTCGAGCTCCATCAACTCAAGAAGCAGAAGCTACAGACCAAAGACGCCCTTCAAGCTGTGGGCTAGCCCAGCGTCCAGTCACACTCACGAATTGAATTCTCACCAGTCTCCCCTCGCCACTCTGTGCGAACGGCCCGTCTCTCCTGGCGCGCCGCTCTCGTTGTGGGGCTGGCCTTTGGCTTAAAAGCAAATGGGCCACCAAGCGGTGACCCATTTCAAACGAAAGAATTGATGCTACAGTCAATAAGCTAGGGCAAGTAAGCTAAGTCGAAATTTCCCAATGTTTTTGGTAAAAGGACGACCCATCGCCGCGCGGATGCCGGGCAAGCTGGAAGTGCGCGGCGAGGGGTCTTAAGCAAGCGAGCGAGTACGATGCAATCTCGGTGCCAACTCGAATGGCCCTCGAAAACGCGTGTTTTCTTCGCTGGCATGACGACCGGTAGGACATTTCTGTCATAGACCTGCACCCGATTGTCGTGGTTGGCGCATTCCCGAGCCTCGGGGCCCGATAAGCGCACATTCCCCTACCGCGCAGGTTGAAGTGCCCGTGCTCTCCCGCGTATGATCTCAGCAACCGTGTAGGCGGGACACGATGCCCAAGTGCAATAGCTGCGAAGGAAAAGTGCTGAGAACCGATGCGTTCTGCGGCGCGTGTGGTGAGCCGGTTCCCGGCGGGAAGCCCGTGGTGCCGATCTCTCGCGAGTTCAAGATGAGCGATGTCCACAGCGCACCCCAGCGCTTGAGTGGGACGTTTCCGCCCAAGTCGAGCAACTCGGCCTCGGCGCGGGCCGTCGCCATCGTCGCAGTCTCCCAGCCGGAGGTTGCGGAGCCGGAGAACAACAAGCTGAGCCGCACGACGATTCGCGAGCGCGAGGCCCGAAGCGAACCGGCCCCGGTTCTGCCGCTTCACCGAAAGAAGAACGGCGCCGATAGCGAGCGCCTGCCGAAGCTCGCCGGAGAGGAAACCCGAGCGGAGCCCGTGCGAGCCTCGGCGCCCGAGCGAGAGCCGAGCGCAAGCCTGCCGAATATGCCGATTCCACCGGGGCCGCCCATTCTCGCCTCGGATCTGTTGCGCGAACAGATGCGGCCGTCGAGCCCGGGCGAGAAGGCGCTGCGCGGCGCAACGGTCGTGTTGAGCGCGCTGGGCTCAGTCGCCGTGCTGCTCATCGGCGGCGTACATTCGTTGACATTCGTATCCCTGGCTGTGCTGATCATGGCTGCAACGCTCGCGCTCGCGCCGCTGTCATATCGGGGACGCGCGATCGCGCTCTTCTTGACCGGCTCGGTCGCGACCGGTGTGGGGCTCTGGCAGCAGTCGCTGCGGGGCATAGCGCCAGAGGGCATGATTTTAGCGGGTGCAGCCATCCTGCTGAGCGGCAGTCTGCTTTTTCGCGCCTACTACCGGGGCGCACGCTTGGCGCGAGTCGCGGTAACCTTTGGCGTCGTAGCTCTCGGCACTTGGTTCTTCTTGTCCGGGGGCCATGAGAGCCTCGTCATGCTGGACGGGCACTGGCAATCCTGGGCGCCTGCCATCACCCACGGGAGCTTCGGCCTCTTGGCCCTGCTGTCCTTGA
>Ga0316201_10000529_pt1 | contig 22173 bp, 22 predicted proteins | sample CS6wburrow_MG_FD_204516 | JGI IMG/M metagenome (GOLD analysis project Ga0316201, IMG submission 204516) | Coastal sediment microbial communities from Delaware Bay, Delaware, United States - CS-6 worm burrow | ecosystem: Environmental > Aquatic > Marine > Coastal > Sediment | place: USA... | reverse complement strand
AGGATATAAAGAATCTCCTCGGCGGTCCCGGCGCCACCGGGGAACACCACGATGCCGTGACCGACTCGCACGAAGGCCTCCAGCCGCTTCTCGATGTCCGGCATGATGACCAGGTCATTCACGATCGGGTTGGGTGATTCAGCCGCGATAATGCCGGGCTCGGTGATACCGAGGTACTGTCCGCTGGAGATGCGCTGCTTGGCATGACCGATGGTCGCACCTTTCATCGGCCCTTTCATGGCGCCCGGGCCACAACCGGTACATATATCCTCACCACGCAGTCCAAGCCGGTAGCCAACTTCCTTGGTGTAGTCATACTCCTCGCGCGATATGGAGTGTCCGCCCCAGCACACCACCAGATTCGGATTCGTTGACGGTCTCAGGATATTGGCATTGCGCAGGATATGGAACACGGCGTTGGTGACACCGCTGGAGTTATCCAGGTTGAACTCCGGGTTGTTTTCAATCTCGTCACTGACATAGATGACATCACGCAACACGGCGAACAGGTGCTCGTTGATGCCCTTGATCATCTTGCCGTCAACAAAGGCATGCGCCGGTGCGCCGACAACCTCCAGCTTGATGCCGCGTTCTTTCTGGATCACCCGTATCTCGAAGGACTTGTAGCGTTCCAGCAGTTCCTTGCCATCATCCAGCTGGCTGCCGCTGTTCAGGACCGCCAGCGAACAGTTCCGAAACAGCCGGTACAGCCCCCCCTGGCTGGTATCGAGCAGCTTGTTGACTTCAGCCTTTGAGAGCACCTCCATGCCACCGGATGGTGAGATGCGTGCATCGACGACTTCATATTCCATAATTAATAACTGTTCTCTTTGTAGAAGGATTGTCTCGCGTGAGCCGGGCTACTCGTCCCGCACACGTTCCAGGAATTTCCCGACGCCTGCCCGCGACACCCGCGTCAAGCCCTGCATGACGGGAAACGTAATCGACTCCAGGGCATAGCGCCCGTGCAGTTCTTCGAGCATACCGACCCACAGACCCGCTGTCATTTCAGCATCGGCCAGCGCACGGTGAAAGGTCCCGTCGGTGGGTATATTCCGGTATTCGACCAGCGTACCCAGCTTATGATTCGGCGCATGGGGGTAGACGCGCCGCGCGGCCAGCATGGAACAGGCAAACCCGCCACTGTAATCACGGCCAATACGCTTCAGCTCGGCATCGAGAAAGCGCTGATCAAAGGAGGCATTGTGGGCCACCAGGTCATAGCCCTCGATAAAATCGGCAAACTGATCCATCACCGACTCGCAGCTCGGTGCCGAGGACACCATTTTATTGCTGATTCCGGTCAGGCCCTCGATAAAGCCATTGATGCGCCGGCCCGGGTTCATCAGGGCCTGAAAGCGCCCGGCGACCTGTCCATTGGTAAGTTTGACAGCACCCACCTCGATGGCCCGGTCACCGTAGTCCGGTGACATGCCTGTCGTTTCAAAATCGAGCACGATGACACTGTCTGCACTGGTGGTTGTGCTGTTTAATTCCATGGTGCGATCTACTCCTCGAGATCCCGGTAGCTCTCCGCGACAAAGCGCGGTGTACAAATGCACAGGAATACCAGGTCTGTCTGACCGGTATTGGTAATGCACTGTGACACGTCCGCCGGGATATTCACCACGTCCAGCGGATGGACAGGTTGCGGCGCTGCCCTGTCGACCTGGACCTCGCCTGCCCCCTCCAGTATCACGTAGCGCTCAATGGTAGCGTCAAGGCAATGCAGCCGGGTGGTCTTGCCGGGGTCGAGCCGTGCGCGGGCAATGGAACAGTCCTCGTCCGCGTCGCTATTGTGCAACTCCACGATATGACAGCCCTCCTCGATCAGGACCTCGGTCTCCGGAAGGAAGCGTTCAACCGACTCCACGGCTTGCGTCCTCACACAGTCGGGCGCACCCGATTAAACCATATCTCATTGTTTTACCGTGATTACCCTTTCATCGCGTTCATCATTACGGCTAACCGTGTAAACAAAATCAGTAGCCAGTTACCCTGCGGTCAATTCTGCCACACTGCCACACCCTGGCGGCGTAGCCAGTCTGCCAGCGCCGCCTCGCGCTCCTCTTCAGGCAGCGCCCCGGCGTCAAAGCCATCCATCAGTTCCAGTGCCAGCTCGATACCGTAATAGCGCGGATACTTGCTGCTACGATAGCCGAGCTTGTGCTGTTGGAAACGGTCACCGGGCGCGTGGATCGTCATACCGACATACACACAGGGCATGCCCTGGATATAACCGGGATTTTCATGGCGAAACTCCCTGCGCCACAACACCTCCGGATCCAGGGTGATCACGTACAGGTTGCGGGGCCGCTTCTTCTTGCCGGCCGCCCGCGCCTTCTCCTGCCACGACAGGATCAGCGCATCCCGCTGTTCATCACTGATATTCATACCGTGAAGAATCCCTTCTGGACAAAAAATAAAACCTGATTAAAATCCCCGCCTGTTACCATTCCCGTGACTATAGCAACACCCTGCAACAAAAGCCGCACAGGACACCATATGAGCGAAACCATTCCCTGCCCCTGCCAGTCAGGACTTGACTATGATGCTTGCTGCGAACCCCTGATCAAGGGTACGCGACCGGCACCGGACCCGGAGGCGCTGATGCGCGCCCGCTACACCGCCTTCGCCATGGTCGAGATGCCCTACCTGCGTGACACCCTGCACCCGGGCCAGCGCGATGATTATGACGAAATCGGCGCCACCGCCTGGGCACGGGACTCTGACTGGACCGGACTGGACATCATCAATGTTACCGGCAACCCGGAGACCAACAACAGCGGCACGGTCGAGTTCAAGGCGCACTACCGCCGCAAGAACGAGAAACTCGAACACCACGAACTCGCCGAGTTTCGCAAGAGCAACGGTGTCTGGTATTTCTATGACGGCAAGATGGTCAGCCCGGGACAGGTCAGGCGCGAGACACCCAAGGTCGGCAGGAACGAGCCCTGCCCCTGTGGCAGCGGCAAGAAATACAAGAAATGCTGCGGCTAGCCGCGCACTGAAGCCAGGTTACTGGTCATCTTCATCCAGCAGGATCATGCGCATGATGGCCGAGACCACCACAAACCCGATGAAGATAAGGATTGAACGCACCAGGATGTTTCGATGCGCCTCGCTGTAGAGCGTATTTCCCGGCAACACGACAACATCCCAGCGTGTGTTTACTACCGGTGAGGTAGCACTGATACGTCGCATTTCCTTGTCACCAAGTCTGCCGTCTTCCGGCAGGACATCGCGGTTGTCCGGGGGAATTATCTCGACACTGGCCGGGTCATTGCGCCTGACAAGCATCAGGCGATGGCCCAGCACGTTCGAGTGCTGCAGCATCTCCTCTATCCGGTCGGTCTTGATGCTGATAAAAAATATTTCATCCGCAGAACTGCTGCCCTCCCAGTGCGTCATCAGGTCGAAGTGCGGGTATTTGCCGCTGGGTGACTGGTGACGGTAGGTCTCGTGGGCATCTTCGGACACGGCAAAGGCCTTGATGTCTTCCCGACACATCGGCCCTACCAGCGCCTCCTGTCCAGGAAGCAGGGTTTCACCATGCTCGTCTGCGATCGTAAATGACAGGGCATCCGGAAAGAAGCGCATAATCTTCTCCTCCAGCTCTGCGTACAGAGTCTTGTCCTGCGGCCACAACTCGACATTGCTCAGAAAAAAACGGTTCTCCTCCGCAAAGATATCAACCGCCCGCTGGTAGCCCTGTATGTAGGTCTCGAGTTCACTGGCTGCCGCCTTGACGCTCTGCATGGCCAGTTGTCGCTGGCGGTCATTGAACCCGGAAATGCGCGTCGTGGCATCCCAGACCAGCAGCAGACCGACCATGACCAGTGACACCAGGATCAGCTCATTGGCGAGCTTTTGCGCTTGCTTGTTCTTCTTGTTCATGTATTCATTAACAGGATATAGCGATTACAACGTGCCTTTAAGTCGTGCAAGCCGACAGCCTCGAACTGTCCCCGCCCCCGCTGTTAAAACCGCGTGATTATCCGCCACGCCCCTGGCGTACAGTTCACTGTTACAAGTTGCAGTTTGGCTGCTGATCAGGTTACCTGTCAACGGCAGACGGCCGGGCGTTGCAATTTCCCGGAAGAAAGCAAATTATTGGTATGGACCAGTATCACAACAATCATTAACGGGGGATCAGACATGGATACTCGCAACACAGAGTACTGGCGGGCCAACATACGCCTGGTCACCGGCTGCCTGCTGGTGTGGTTCATCGTGTCCTTTGGCTGCGGCATCCTGCTGGTGGACTTTTTCAACCAGTTTCAGATTGGCGGCTACAAGCTGGGGTTCTGGTTTGCACAACAGGGCTCTATTTTCACGTTTCTGATCCTGATCTTTTTCTACGCCATTCGCATGAATGCGCTCGATCGCCGCTACGGCGTCAGTGAAGACTGAGCCGGTACACCGTCATGGACCTGCAGACACTGACATACCTCGCCATCGGCCTGAGCTTTGCCCTGTATATCGGCATCGCCATCTTTTCGCGCGCATCCAGCACCGGTGATTTCTATGTCGCCGGAAAGCACGTGCACCCGGTTGCCAACGGCATGGCAACCGCGGCCGACTGGATGTCAGCGGCCTCGTTCATTTCCATGGCCGGGCTGATCGGCTTTCTCGGCTACGAGGGCGGCGTGTACCTGATGGGCTGGACCGGCGGCTATGTATTGCTCGCCATGTTGCTGGCCCCCTATTTGCGCAAGTTCGGAAAATTCACGGTCCCGGAATTCATCGGTGATCGTTATTACTCGCAGCTCGCGCGCATTGTCGCCGTCATCTGCCTGATCTTCATTTCATTTACCTATGTCGCCGGACAGATGCGCGGCGTGGGCATTGTGTTCTCGCGCTTCATGGAAGTCCCTATCGAGACCGGTCTTTACATGGGGATGGGTGTGGTCTTTATCTACGCCGTACTCGGTGGCATGAAGGGTGTGACCTACACCCAGGTGGCGCAGTATTGCGTGCTGATCTTTGCCTACACGGTCCCGGCCGTATTTATCGCGATCAATGTCACGGGTGTCGCCCTGCCGCAAATCGCGCTGGGCAGCGAGGTCGTCGACGGTTCCGGCTACCTGCTGGAAAAACTCGACAAGACACTGGTTGACCTCGGCTTTGGCGCCTACACTTCACCGTTTAATGACAAGTCCATGATCGACGTGTGCGCCATCACGCTTGCCCTGATGGTCGGCACCGCCGGCCTGCCGCATGTGATTGTGCGTTTCTTTACCGTACCCAGGGTCCGCGATGCCCGCATCTCTGCCGGCTGGGCGCTGTTGTTTATAACCCTGCTGTACACCACGGCCCCGGCCGTCGGCGCCCTGTCGCGCCTGAACCTGATCGAGACCGTCAACGGACCGGAGGGTACCGGGACGGCCTATGCCGTCATGCCGGACTGGTTCAAGACCTGGGAAAACTCGGGCCTGCTGGCGTGGTATGACCACAACGACGACGGCAAGGTACAGTACGCCGCTGGCAAGGCCTTTTCCGGCGACGGCAAACCCGTGTTCGCCGGTGAGCAGCGCGGCGAGCACCGCGAGCGCGTCACCAGCAATCCCGGCCAGGGTGACATGATCGCCAATGCGCCGTTTGCCAATGAACTATACGTCGATCGCGACATCATGGTACTGGCGAATCCCGAGATCGCCGGCCTGCCGAACTGGGTGATCGCGCTGATTGCTGCCGGCGGTATTGCCGCCGCGCTGTCGACGGCCGCCGGCCTGCTGCTGGTGATCTCGTCGAGCATCTCGCACGACCTGCTGAAGAGTACCTTTACACCGAACATCAGCGAGAAGCAGGAATTGATGGCCGGACGGCTCGCGGCCGGTACCGCGATCACCATTGCCGGCTACCTGGGACTGCATCCACCGGCGTTTGTTGCACAGGTGGTCGCGTTTGCTTTTGGCCTGGCCGCGTCCTCGCTGTTCCCGGTGATCCTGATGGGGATCTTCTACAAGCGCATGAACAAGTGGGGTGCCATTTCGGGCATGCTGACCGGCCTGACCTTTACCCTCGGATACATCATCTACTTCAAGGGCGTGTTCGTGGAACCGTTTGCGGCCAACGTACCCGAGAACTGGTGGCTGGGTATTTCGCCAGAGGGTGCCGGCGTCATCGGCATGGTACTGAACTTCAGCGTGGCCATGATTGTTGCCCGCAACACGGCACCACCTCCGGCGCATATCCAGAAACTGGTTGACGATATACGCATTCCCAAATCGACCTGATCGCGCCTGCATGGCGCAGCCGCGCCCGCCGGCCAAAACCTGCAGGAGCGCCTTGCAGGCGCGAACATCCTAATCTGCCGTAACCCGCTACAGCTCGCCACCTGAAAACACCAGCGGTTGGCGGCACTGTCTGCAGAGATAGCGCCCCTTGCCAGTTTGTGCGCGGTTGTGGCGCACGGCACTCACGGCATGCGTGTTACACGCACAGCTGTATTCAAAGCGACGCTGGCGGCGCTGCGGAATATCACTCAGGTCATAGCGACAGGTTACCGAGGGCTCCGCACCCAGGCGGTGCATCACCGCGCGCCACTCGATGCCGTGTGGCTGTACCTTGCGACGACCATACAAGACGTTGACGATGAAATGCGCCACCTCGTGCGGAACGGTATTGGCCAGGTTGTCCGCAAAATACTTGCTGAAGATATACGGGTTATAGCGAATCTGCCGTCGCTCGCCCTGCACCCGGTACATCCCGGCACTGCGCCCGGTCAGGTCAAAGGTGATCAGCGGCGGCGTAAATGTGCGCGCATACAACCGCTCTGAACGCTGAATACATTCCAGGGTTGCGGCGATGACCTGATCCTGACGGGAAGGCTCGAGAGACTCGACTTGCATGATGTCATCCGGACAACGAGTGGAAACTGCATTTTTATCACCCTGTCAGGAACAATGTAAATACCTGGCGTACAAATATCACAAAGAAATAACCTGAATAAAAACCAACCTGCCATGATGGTTCTGTGACACGACAGGGTATACACTGTCGCGCATGAACGAGACCCTCAGGAACGCCATCCACCACCAGCGTGTTGAGCTTGCCGAGATGCTGCAGGAACCACTTGGCGAACTCGCAAAACAGTGCGCCAGGGTCTGGGGCTCCCGTGAAGAACTGGACAGCGTCCTCACGGATGGTTTCCAAACCGTACCCCATTGCCTGTTCCTGTATGCGATGAACTCCGAGGGTATACAGATCAGCGACAACATCGGTATTGGCGGGCTGCTACCGGAACATTTCGGTCGTGACCGCTCCGTGCGCCCCTACATGCGCGAGGTCGTACCGCCCTGGGGATTCCTGCTATCCGACGCTTACCTGAGTCTGCGCGCACACCGGCCATCGGTAACCGCCGTGCAGGTCGTTCGCAGCAACGACGAGATGCTGGGTTTTATCGGCGCCGACTTTGACCTGCGGGACCTGCCGTCCACCACCGAGACCGTCGAGGAACCGATCGACTGGCGCCAGATCAAGGGTGACCCGTCGATTCGCGGTACCGTGTTCCAGCAACACCGCGTCGAGAGCCTGATGGACCGCAACATGGACACGAACTGTGCGGTACTTGAAGACCTGATCACCGAGCGCGGCCTGTTCCAGGCCGTGATCCATTTTTCCAGCAGCCGCGCCACCGTGTGGTTCATTGATGACCCGTTTCGTTACCGCATCTTTGATCACGAGGCCCTCAGTGATCCGGACATCTGCCTGCTGTACACGCGCCGCCAGTACCCGGGCGAGGCCGTCATCCCCCGGGACCGCGTAATCGACATCCTCAACGGCATGCGCCAGCTGCGCACCGCGGATGACACGCTGTACCTGCGCTCCGCATCGATCAACATTTTCAACGGACTGGTCAGCCTGACATTCTCCTGTGACGGTAGCCACTACATGTCATGGCAGGAATTTCTCGACAAGGACATGTCCTTCTGGGTAGGCTGCGCAGCCTAGTAATCTGGCAACACCCGACCAGTGGTGCAGGAGCGCCTTGCAGGCGCGATCGCGGCTACAAGCCGCTCCTGCAGGAAGCCGTACCTATCAGGCAGCTTCTTTTAGCGTAATCCCCAGCCACGTCGTCCACTCTGCAAACAATGCCGCGTCCACGGCCGCGACCGAAGAGCGCGGCGTCAGTGCATGGGTGAAGACGGGGTCCCCGGCGAGGCTGCAGGAATGGCCACCGGCCTGCTGAAAGATGTAGTTTCCTGCCGAGTAATCCCATAGCTTGGAGCTGCCATGCAGGTAGACGTGGCAGCGGCCGGCTGCCAGCCAGCACCAGTCGAGTGCCACCGAACCAAAGCTGCGTTGCGAGGCATACGGGATCTCCGAGACCAGCCGGGTGGCCAGAGGTGGATCAAGGCGTTTGAAATCGATTAGCGCGGTGGTCTGCGCCAGTGCCAGCCCACTCGCCTTCACCTGCAGTGGCCCAGCGTTCAGCTGCGCCCCCGTCGCGGCATCCGCGGTAAAACACTCGTCGCGCACAGGGTCGTAGATAATACCCAGCAACACCTCGCCGCCTTGCAACAGGGCCAGCGACACACAGAAGAACGGAATACCGGCTGCAAAATTACTGGTGCCATCCAGCGGATCAAGGCACCACACCGGCTGTTCGCTATCGAGCAGGCCGGCCTGCTCGTCCGCGTCCATCTCCTCGCCGAGAAATACGGTATCCGGCCACCTCGCCTGTAACTCGCCGGCAATTCGCGACTGCATCGCCAGATCGGCCTCGGTAATGACACTGCCATCGCGCTTGTGCTGGCGTTCCACGCGGGTAAAGCGCGGCAGCAATTCTTCCCGTGCCGCGGGGATGATGATGTCTTTCAAGGTCGTTAACGAATACGTCATTTTCTGTCTCTCGCAGTGAACATTGCTGGCCGCCCGTATTCGACCAAAACGCGCATTTTATACCAATCAGCTGCCCGTCTTGCTGATAATGCAGAAAACACTCCATTCACTCCCGGCGCCTTGCCTGCTCCCCTGGCCCGTTGTTTATTCATCACGATCCTGCAGCAGCCCGTACTCGTGCAGTGCCGACCCACGACCCACGGTAGCCGTGAATCCCTATACGAAATCACAATGGAAAGGTCTACTTGAATTCAGCGACTGATTATCCGCGCTGACAGTCAACAACAGCCCGGGGTGTCAGATGCAGGCTGCTTGCTTCTCGCGGCCCATTGAACACGAGACGCCAGACACCGGGCAGACAACGGCCTGGAACGGCAAGACAGCCGGCATCCGCGGCATCACCGGCTGGTTGAAACCCGGGTTAGCGCCGCCACCGGTGAGCCGGTATTTTACGCGCAGCAGTCAGACACCAGCAGCTTACCTTGAAGCGGGCGACGCCTGCCTGCGGTCAGCCAGCCGGTCAGCCGGCAGAATCATTGCCGAACATCTTGCCGATGCTGTCCAGTGGCAAGGGGAACACGATGGTTGAACTCTTTTCCCCGGCAATCTCGGTCAGCGTCTGCAGGTAGCGTAGCTGCAGGGACTGCGGTTGCTCATTCAGGGTTTTCGCCGCAGCGACCAGCTTTTCCGCGGCCTGCATCTCGCCCTCGGCATGGATGACCTTGGCGCGGCGCTCGCGCTCTGCCTCAGCCTGGCGCGCAATCGCGCGCACCATAGTCTCATCGATATCGACATGCTTGATTTCCACGTTCGCCACCTTGATACCCCAGGCATCCGTCTGCTGGTCGAGCAGGGTCTGGATATCGGAATTCAGTTTTTCCCGCTCCGCCAGCATGTCATCCAGTTCGTGCTGCCCCAGCACCGAGCGCAGCGTGGTTTGCGCCAGCTGGCTGGTTGCAGCCAGGAAGTCCTCCACCTGGATAATCGCCTTCTCCGCATCAATCACACGAAAGTAGATCACCGCATTGACCTTCACCGACACATTGTCACGCGATATCACGTCCTGACTCGGCACATCCATAACAACCGTGCGCAAGTCCACCTTGACCATTTGCTGTATCACGGGGATCACGATGATCAGCCCGGGACCTTTTACTTTCCAGAATCGTCCCAGCGTAAAGATCACCCCGCGCTCGTATTCCCGCAGGACGCGGAACGTATACAGCAACAGCGCTACAAAAATAACAAGCCCGACAAACACCCCTGAAATAGCCATCTCACGCCTCCTGATGCAGCGACTGTACTTGCAGTACCAGCCCGTCTACGGCAACCACCTTTACCCTGTCGCCCTGTTTTAGCGGGCTGACTGATTCAGCCTGCCAGATTTCACCGTGCACACGAATGCGGCCCGAGTGTTCGAAGTCGTCCAGCACCTCGCCAACCGCATGCAGCATTTCTTCCCGGCCACTGACAACAGGTCGTTCACGTGCCTTGATGGCCGCGCCGATAACAAACAGGAAGAAGCCTGCCGTCATGAATGACAGGGCGAAGATCAACGGCAGCGAGACTGCGTAACCGGTGCCTTCCTGGTCGAACAGGATAATGGAACCGATCACGAATGCGATCACACCACCAAATCCGAGCGCCCCGAAACTTGGAACAAATATCTCTGCCAGCATGAATATGATACCCAGGCATAACAGTGCCAGCCCGGCATAGTTCACCGGCAACACCTGGAAGGCATACAACGCGAGCAACAAACTGATGGCACCGGCGACGCCCGGTAATACAAAGCCCGGGTTGGCAAACTCGAAAAACAGGCCATATATACCGATCAGCATCAAGATGTAGGCCACGTTCGGATCGGTAATGACGGCCAGCAGGCGATTACGCCAGTCCGGCTCGATAACATGCAGCGGGAGATGTTCGACATCGAGGACCTGCTCGATCCCTGCAACGACAACGCTGCGCCCCTGCATCTGCCCGAGCAGGTCACGCTTGTCCACGGCGACAATATCGATCACCCCCAGTGCCAGCGCCTCCTCTGCCGGCAGGCTGGCCGCCTCGCGCACCGCAAGCTCGGCCCATTCAACATTGCGCCCGCGCATCTGGGCCAGGCCACGCAGGTAGGCAGTGGCATCATTTATCCGCTTGCTTTCCATGGCGTCCTGTTTCTCCACGGGTTGCGTATCCTGGTCATTGCCGTCCTTCTTTTTCAGCATGTCATCGGCATCCGGGAATCCGCCGATCTCCACCGGCGTGGCCGCACCCAGGTTGGTGCCGGGGGACATGGCGGAAATATGGCTGGCATACAGGATGTAGGTACCTGCACTGGCAGCCCGGGCACCACCGGGTGTCACGTAGCTTGCAACCGGCACCGGTGACACCAGGATGGCCTGGATGATGTCACGCATGGCCGTGTCCAGCCCGCCCGGTGTATCCATCGACAGGATAACCAACCCGGCGGACTGCTCGCGGGCACGTTCCAGTCCGCGATCGATATAGTCCGCCGTGGCAGGACCAATCGCACCGTCAATATTCAGTACCACGGCCACCCTCTCGTTGGCGAAGGGAAACCATGCCGGAGCAAGCAGCAGACAAGCCAGCAGAAGATACCAGGGGTAGCGACTTCGGTTGTTTATTTGCATGATATCTCCACATTAGCACATGGCTGCGCCACCACCATGAAAACAGACCTGACCCGACTGCGCCGCATCGACTACAATTATTAATGCCACCGGTTATTACAATGCCACATAGATACTTATTATCCTGGTTTCTTGCCGCGCTGCTGCCACTGGCCGCGATACCCGTCCTTGGCGACGACTATACGCAGGCCCGCCAGCACCTGCTCAGTGAAATTGAGCGGGACGCACAGGAAACCAGCCTCTACCTTGACAGGGAAGCCCTGGGTCCGCGCGTGATGGCGGTCATCGGCCGGGTACCGCGGCATGAATTCGTGCCGGCCAACCAGCGCAGCAACGCCTACCGAAATCGCCCCCTGCCCATTGGCCACGGACAGACGATTTCGCAACCCTATATCGTTGCCTTGATGACTGACCTGATCGAACCACAGCCTGATCACCGGGTACTGGAGATCGGCACCGGCTCCGGCTACCAGGCGGCCGTGCTGGCCGAGCTGACCGGGCAGGTCTACAGTATCGAAATCATCAAGGAGCTGGGTGAACAGGCGCACGAACGGCTGGCCCGACTGGGCTATGACAATGTCAGCGTGCGACTCGGCGACGGCTATTATGGCTGGGAGGAACACGCCCCGTTTGACACCATCGTGGTCACGGCCGCCGCCAGTCATGTCCCACCGCCACTGGTCGCGCAACTCAAGCCCGGTGGCCGCATGGTCATACCGGTTGGCAGCCGCTTTCTCACCCAGCAACTGGTGCTGATCGAGAAACAGCAGGACGGCCAACTCATTACCCAACAGCTGCTACCCGTCCGCTTTGTACCGCTCACCGGGGGTCACGATTAAGCCACAGCGGTTACCCGTCCTGTCAATCGCACTGGTCTCGGCGACCGCGCTCGCCTACGAGGTGCTGTTGATGCGCCTCTACTCCATTATCCAGTGGCACCATTTCGCCTACATGATGATCAGCCTGGCATTGCTCGGTTTTGGCGCCAGCGGCGCCCTGCTGACGATCCTGCAACGCCCCCTGCTGCAACGTTTTGCAGCAAGCTACATCATAAACATCGCCTTGTTCGGCATCTCGACCGTTGCCTGCTTTCTGCTTGCACAGCGATTGCCCTTCAACGCCGAGGAGGTACTCTGGGATCCACGACAGTATCTCTGGTTGACGGGCACCTACCTGTTACTTGCCGTACCGTTTTTCTTTGCGGCAAATGCCATCGGCCTTGCCCTGACCCACTACCGCCTCAGGCTCGCGAGGATTTATGCCGCCGACCTGCTGGGTGCCGGGCTGGGAAGTATCTGCATACTGCTGTTGCTGTTCTTCGTCTTGCCCATGCAGGCATTGATGCTACTCGGACTGGCGGCAATTGCTGCCGCCTTTCTGGCCAGCCGTGAACTGCAATATCCCTGGCGTACCACAGTGGCGTGGCTGGCCCTGGCCGCTGCCTGCCTGCTGGTCATACCCGCCGAGTGGCGCACGCTGGAGATGTCACCCTACAAGGGTCTCGCGCAGACACTCCGCGTCAAGGACACGCGCATCGTTAGCGAACTGTCCAGCCCGCTGGGACTGCTCAGTGTTGTTGAAAGCCCTGCCATCCCGCTGCGTCATGCACCCGGCCTGAGCCTGAACGCCCGCACGGAGCCACCGGCACAGCTGGGTGTCTTCACCGACGGCGACGGACTCTCGGTGATCACCCGCTACAACGGCGACCGGCAAACACTCGCCTACCTGGACCAGCTGACCTCGGCCCTGCCCTACCATATGCACGCCATCAACCGCGTACTGATACTGGGTGCCGGCGGCGGGTCCGACGTACTCCAGGCGTTGTACCAGGATGCAACGACCATAGACGCCGTGGAACTGAACCCGCAATTTGCCCGCCTGGTGAGCAACGACCATGCCGACTTCGCCGGACATCTTTACCAGGCACCGGGCGTGTCCCTGCACACTGGAGAGGCGCGCAGCTTCACGGCCAGCAGCGCGGGTGACTATGACCTCATCCAGGTGTCATTGCTGGATGCATTCAGTGCGTCCGCATCGGGTCAGTATTCCCTCAGCGAGAATCACCTGTACACCACCGAGGCACTGGGGGAGATGCTGCAGAAACTTGCACCCGGCGGCATGTTATCGATTACACGCTGGGTAAAACTGCCACCTCGTGACACCCTGAAACTGTTTGCCACGGCCGTCACGGCACTGCGCGACAGCGGCGCGCAGCATCCCGAACGGCAACTTGTGCTTATCCGTGGCTGGCAGACCAGTACCCTGCTCGTCAACAACGAGCCATTCACTGAGGAGCAAATCGAACGCCTGAAGACCTTCACGGCGGCCCGCTCTTTCGACGCGGCCTACCACCCAGGCATCGGCGAAAAAGAGGGCAACTACTATAACCGCCTGCGGAATGACTGGTTCCATGACGCCGCCGTCGCACTACTGGGCGACGATCCCGGGGCCTTTCTTGACCAGTACAAATTCAACCTGCACCCGGCCAGCGATGACCAGCCCTATTTTTTCCATTTTTTCAGGTGGCAGACATTGCCGGAGATCCTGCGCCTGCATAACCAGGGTGGCGCCACACTGGCCGAAGCCGGCTACCTTGTGCTGGTTGCAACCCTGGTCCAGGCCATCATGGCCAGCCTGATACTCATCCTGTTACCGATCTGGCTTTACCAGCGTTATATCAACCCGGCACGCTACACCACGAGTCGCGCACGGCTCATCGGCTATTTCCTGTTACTCGGCCTGGCCTTCCTGTTTATCGAGATTGCCTTTATCCAGAAACTGCTGCTGTTCCTGCATCACCCCCTGTACGCCATCGCCGTGGTCCTGAGCAGTTTCCTGGTGTTTTCCGGGCTCGGCAGTGCCTGGTTCGGACAGACGGCAGCAGACAATCGCGGCCGGCTGATCATCATGGCCATCTCGGGGATCGTCATCATCGGGATGAGCTACCTGTTTATGCTGGGACCGTTGCTGCAGCAACTCACGGCAGCCCCCGACGGTGTGCGCATCCTGGTCAGCGTCATCGTGATCGCGCCGCTGGCCTTCTGCATGGGGATCCCGTTCCCCTCGGGGCTTGCACAACTGGCCGATTTTGCACCCGGCCTGATCCCCTGGGCCTGGGCCATCAACGGCTGTGCATCTGTGATCAGCGCCATAGTCGCAACCCTGCTTGCGATACACCTTGGCTTCACCCTGGTCATTGCCATTGCGCTGGTGATGTATGCCCTGAGTCTCTGGATGTTTCCGGTGCCCTGCGAGGAATAGGCGGGACATCCCTTCGCGCCTGCACGGCGCTGCTAAGCCAATAGCCAGCCAGGCCGCGGATTGCGATCCGCTCCTGCGCATTATTAATGCACCGTGGGTGAATCAGTTTGTAGGAGCGGATCGCAATCCGCGACAGGTTGAGCTGCGGCCCTGTAAGTCATGCACTCCTGAAAGAGCTGGCAAATGAGTAGGAGCGCCTTGCAGGCGCGAAAGAATCAACCGGCTGTGCTATAAATCACCCATGCAAGCCATACACATGACAGCGGCCGGCGCGCCAGCGGATGTCCTGCAACTCGTGGATACTGCGGAGCCGGAAATCACCGCCCCCGACCAGATCAAGGTGCAGCTCAAGGCAGCCGGCATCAACCCCGTCGACACCAAGCTGCGCAGCCGCGGCGTATTCTTTCCGGACGCCCTGCCGGCCATCCTCGGCTGTGACGGCGCCGGCATCATTACGGCCGTCGGTGACGAGGTGACACGCTTTCAACCGGGTGACGCCGTGTGGTTCTGCCACGGCGGCCTCGGTGACGCGCCCGGCAATTACGCCGAGTACACCGTGTTGCCCGAGACCGAGGCCGAACTCAAGCCTGCCTCGCTTGATTTCACCGAGGCGGCCGCCCTGCCGCTGGTCCTGATCACTGCCTGGGAGGCACTGCTTGACCGCGGACGCCTGCAGCAGGGCCAGACCGTCTTGATCCATGCCGGCGCCGGTGGTGTCGGACACGTCGCCATACAACTTGCCAGGTCCGTTGGCGCCCGCGTTGCCACCACGGTCAGCACACCGCAAAAGGCCGACCTTGCCCGCGCGCTCGGGGCAGACAGGGCGATCCTCTATACAGATGAAGATGTGCAGACTGCCGTGATGGAATGGACCGGGGACCGGGGTGTCGACGTGGTGCTCGACACGGTTGGCGGGGACACCTTTCGTGACAGCCTGGAACTCGCCAGCGTGTACGGGCAGGTGGTGACCCTGCTGGAGCCGGGGACTGATTTCAGCTGGGGAACCGCCCGTTCAAAAAACCTTGGCATCCACTTAACCCTGATGCTGACACCGATGCTGCAGGACCTCCCCGAGGCACGGCGACACCAGGGCGAAATACTCAATCACTGCAGCCAGCTGATATCAGATGGAAAACTCCGGGTACATATTGCCGAGGTTTTGCCACTGGCCGAGGCGGCCCGCGCACATGCAATCATTGAGGCCGGTCATACGCAGGGGAAAATTGTCCTGAGCATGTAAAAACGCCGCGCAATGCGCGGCGTTTATGTGGATCCGGTCTGGCAACTTACTCTTTGCGTTTCTCCAGCGCCGCTGCCAGCTCGTTCAACTCGTTGGCGAGTTCCTGGAAACAGTCATAGCGGCGCAGCTTGACACGCTGGCTGTAGAAACCGTCCTTCAGGGCCCGGATATGTCGCATGATCGGCAGCGTGGGTCCAATCATGCGGTGGGTATACACGGTTATCAGCGTCACCATCATCACGGTATACACCACGAGTAGTAACAGGAACATGGATTTGAACTGGTGAATCTGCTGGGTGACAACGGCCTGGATGTACTCGGCCTGGGTGGTGTTCTCGACCAGTGTGATGTAGGTCTGTTCGAAGTACATCTTGCCAAAGAATACGGTGGTGCACAGGAAAATCAGGGTCAGCATGATGGCGTACAGGGCCAGTTTCAGTTGCAGCACAGGCTTGAGCAGCATATTTCTGGCCTTGCGGTTTTCGTCAAGGCCCAGACGCCTGAGTATCGATTGAGTCTCGTTCATGACCAGTTAAACTCCCGGATTATCTACTGCCGATCAGCATGAGCCGAACCCAATCAGGGCCGGATATAGAGGGTATCGCGGGTCTGGCGAATAGCTTTAGGAGGAATTGAGCGCCACAACAGCGTTCACCGGGAGATCAGCCTGGGTGGATATTTCACCGGACTGGCTGCGGTCAGCATTGCGGCCTAGTGCGTGCTGTTTCTATTCTTCAGGGCCGCGATGACCATCACGGCACTCACTATCAGCAACAGGACAGATGACACCATCAGCGCCTCGGCCATGGTGATACCGAACAGCAGTTCCGGGGTGTAACCGCAAGAGGTCTGCACCTTGAACATCTGCGGAAACCAGACATCGATGGCAAACCACGATGGCATCCCCAGGTCAAAGCCGCAGTCACTGAACGTAAAACCACGTTCAGTACCGAGCAGCTGGTAGGAGCGTTCCAGCAGGCCCAGCGCAATCAGGAGTGTCAGGACATGCGCAAACAGGTTGGCCGGGCGGTAGCGCCGCATCCACAGGGCAGCCAGGGAAACGAGGATCAACGCCAGCACCCAGATGCGCACATGGATACACAACACGCAGGGCATCTCTTCCAGCACGTGCTGGTAAAACAGTGCCACGCCTTCAAACGCCAGCCCCGCCAGCAACAACATCAACCAGTAGCCTGCGCTGCGACCGATTTTGTCCAGTTGACCCGACATATAACCCTCATGTTGTGTGTGCTGACCGACGCTGCCGCCGTCAACACGGTGTAATGGCATGATCATAACCTTGCATCTCGGACCGGTACAAGGCCCGCCAGACAGCGGTAATCCCGTCACTGGTGAAAACACCAGGTGTCACCTATTATCGGCTCATGGCATCAGCTGCACTCGTTATCAACGATCGCACCGACGCGCAGGAAGCCGTCGAGTTCGTCTGCGACAAGCTGGGCGGCTACGACCTGCGACTGCTTGACTGGGTGCGACTCTACCCGATGACGGAGGCCCAGCACCATTCACAGCTGGACGGTGAGTGCCCGCCGCTGACATTGAGCACCTGCTGGAAACCGCGAGAGGCCGATAGCGTCAGCAACCCGCCCCTGCCGCAACACAAGTACCGCATCAAGGTGAATGTCTGGCAGGGCAACGACTACCCTGCCGAGGAAAGCAACTGGGGACGCATTCCGCCCCGGCCGATACGACGCCGCAGCATTCCCGATCGCTACACGACACGTGGCCTGTGTCGCTGGCGGTACCCCGACCGCATGGCCGCGACCGTGCACGCCCTTGCGCGGCCGTTGTTTCTGTACTTGGCCAGCACTCGGCAGCTGCCGCTGAATCCCAGCGACAGCAATGCCAGTGCCTGGGGACATCGCTGGGCGGTTGACTGGCTAAAGTCCCGCCACCAGGAGCAGGCGGCGCAAGACCTGGTTACCCAGCTGATGCAGTGGACCCTGATTCAGAGCCAGGGACTGCCCGGGTAGGCGTCCGCCACCTCGTCATCCACGGCTTCACTGGCTGGCTGCATCACCTGTCGTGACATGGCCGACTCAAGCAGGGCAATGCGTTCACCGGGAGGCAGCTTGCGGTGCAGGCGCTGCAGGCGCTTTTCCAGTGGCCTATCGGCCGCGGCTCGCTGCCAGAAACCCAGCAAGCCATCGGGCGAATACCCGGCGTTGGTCAGTATCAGCAGCGCAATGTCCGCCATTTCCTCGAGCTGTTGCTGGTTATAGACACGATCGAGCTCATCGAGATCGGTCGCCTCGACATACAACCAACGCGTCATGCCGGTCCCGCTGACCGCCACCATGCCCTGCGTCAGGACCATGATGCCAACACTGGCGGCAATATCAGTCAGTCCGAACATCAACTCGGTACCCAGGCCGAACTCGACCGGGTCGGTATGCCGCGCCAGGCCATGCGCCAGCTCACAAGCAAGCAGACCGGACAGCTCGTCCGGCGTCTCGATTACATCAAACAGGCCCGACCAGACAAACAGGGTGTTGCCCGGGATCGCGCGCATATCGACGACATCCGGCGCATCAAACAGGTAGATGCGCCAGTCGTCAGGATTGACTCCGGAACTCGCCGTCAGACGGGAGAACCGGTCAAGCAGCAGGTAATAATTCTTGCTGCTGTCATCGACCACGTGGTCCTCGCGCAGGTCCGCGAGGACGCTATCCGCATGCTCCTCTTCAAGCAGCGTGGTTGTGCTGGCCTGTGGCAGGGCGCCGGCCGGAATACGTGCCTGCTGTACCGTACAGGCAGAGAGCAAGGTCAGTAACAGGAGGATAGCCAGCTGTTGTAATTGTTGTTTCAGCCAGTACATGACACCCCATTGCATCACATCGACAGGCACGGGTTCAAGGAGCCGCCGCGTGGCGTGTCCAGCAGACCGGCGAAAACCGGCCTCGAAAACCGGGAATCAGGGCACAGACCGGTCTGGATATAACCGGTAAACTATTGATTGCATTCGTAACGTGATTGGGTCAAAGTACGCACCCATATCGTTTCAAGGGGATATGGATTATGAAGACCAGTCTACTATTCTGCTGCCTCACGCTTACCCTTCTCACTCCCGTCAGCCACGCTGCAGATTCCCCTACCCGGCTGGCAAAGCTGGAACCCAACCAGCCGGCCATGGACGCTACCGCACAGGCCCCGTGGCAGGCGCTGAACCCGAAAAAACTGCAACTCAAGTCTGCCTCTGCGCTGGTACTCGATGAGGATGGCAATGATGTCTATACCAAGGCCACCAACGAAGCGGTCCCGATCGCATCGATCACCAAGCTCATGACCGCCATGGTGGTACTGGACGGCAAGCTGGACATGGATGAAAAGATCGTCATCACCAAGGATGACCGCGACCTGATCCAGCTCACCGGTTCACGCCTGCAGTACGGTGCTACGCTGAAACGCAAGGAGATGCTGCAACTGGCCTTGATGTCATCCGAGAACCGCGCGGCCAACGCGCTCGGACGGACATGGCCGGGCGGCATGACGCAGTTCGTCAAGGCCATGAACAGGAAGGCCCTGGCACTGGGAATGAAGTCCAGTCAATTTGCCGACCCGGCAGGCCTGGATCCCGGGAATGTCGCCTCTGCAGAGGACGTGGCAAAGATGGTGCGCGCCGCCATGCGTTACCCGGAGATTCGCAAGGCCACGACCACCCGCTCGGCCAGCGTCTATCCATACAAGGGTCGCGGTGACCTGCGCTACAGCAACACCAACCGCCTGCTGAAGAACAATAGCTGGGATATCCAGCTGAGCAAGACCGGCTACCTTAACGAGGCCGGGCGCTGCCTGGTGATGCATACCGAGATCGCCGATGAACCGCTCACCATTGTATTGCTGAACTCCTTCGGCAAGCTCACGCCGTTCGGTGACTCCAACCGTATTCGCAAGTGGATAGAGAGCGGAATCTAGCAGGCCAGTTCAGCTGGCCTGCTTCAGTGATTGCCCACCTAGTAGGCTGAAAACACCTTCTGCAGCAACTCGGTGCTGCGTGCCATCGGGTTCTTGCGGATCTTGCGTTCTTCCTTGGCAATCATCAGGAACAGACCGTCGAGTGTCTTTGAGGTAATGTAACCGTCGATGTCCGTCGCAGTCGCGGGCATCATGCCGGCAAACCCGCCTGCAGCACCCAGCATGTCTTTATAGGCCGAGGTCACCCCGGTACTTGCCGTGGCCGTCTCGACAATCGGCCGCATGCGTTGCGTCAACTCGGCCTCCGTGTTGCTACGGAAATACTCGGTTGCCGCATTATCCGGCCCGGTCAGGATACCCTGCGCATCCTGCACACTCATCTCCTTGATTGCCCCTGCAAAAATGTCTGCTGCCTCCGGCACGGCCTGTTCCGCGGCAGTATTCATGGTGTCAATAAACTCATCGGCCATCTCGTCCTGCCCCACCGTGCGCAGGGATGACTCGACCCAGGACAGGCTGTCCGGCATCGGGATGCGCACCTTCTTGTTGTCGAGAAAGCCACCCGGCTGGCCAAGCTTGTTCACGGCAAACTGTGTGCCCTTGTCCAGCGCCTGCTTCAGGCCAGCAACCATCTCGTCATTCGTGAGGTCTGTTGCCGAGTCGGCAACACCGGATGAATCCAGCGCCTCCTTGGCTGAATCAAGGTACTGCGTCCAGTCGGCCTGCGCCGGCAGCGTGACCAGCAGCAACAGCAGGACGGGCGTAGAGACAAACTGAATTACTTTCATGGCGAGTGAATCCTCCAGGTTATTGGGATAAGTGTAGCTGCCCTGCGGCGATTAGACGCGCACCTTCTCAAGGCCATCACTCATCAGCGGCTTGAGGGTTGTCAGCAACGACTTGAACAGCAGCCGGTTGTCGCGTTCTTCCGCGGCAAGCAACTCCTTCATATGCTGGCGCCGGGTCGGCTTGGCAAAGCAGGCCGGACAGGAATCGGCGATCACCGGCAGAGCGTTATCCTGCGCAAAATCCCGTGTCTGGCGTTCACGCACATACACCAGCGGACGAATGATGCGCAGGTCTCCGTCATCATTGCGGTAGTGGGCCTTCATGGTCTGCAGGCGACCACCGTGAAAGGCCGACATGAGAAAACTCTCGGCCAGGTCATCGAGATGCTGGGCCAGGGCGATAACGTTATAACCCTGTTCGCGGGCAGTTTGGTAGATAAGGCCCCGCTTCAGGCGCGAGCAAAAACTGCAGTAGGACTGCCGGCCCATGTGCGCCTGGGCCAACTCCATGATTGGCCTGCAAACGTAGTGGTAATCCACGCCCAGTGATTCCAGGTAGGGAATCAACCCGGAGGGATCGAAATCACCGGCCATCGGATCGATGGTGACCGCCCCCAGCTGGAAGGTAACCGGTGCACGTTGCTGCAGGCTATGCAGGATGTGCAACAGTGACAGGGAGTCCTTGCCGCCCGACAGCCCCAGTAGCAGCCGGTCTCCATCACGGATCATGTCGAAATCGGCAACGGCGCGCCCCGTCAGCCTTGCAAGGGGTTTTGAGGGTGTCCTGAATCCAGTCATGTCGTGGATGATGCCAGAAAGCCATGGTTGCGATGACTGCCACGGCACGTCTAGCACCTGCCTGTGTACAGGAGTGGCTTTCTTCCGGTCGATTTTGAACACATTTTTGTACAACTTAATTGTTTTCATCTAACTGTTTTTATTTCATTTTATGTGATGACGCACAGTTTTTTAAACATTTTTACTTGAAATGTACAACTTTTGTATTACTATTCAAATCAAGCAGGCAGATGTTGTTCATGTTTTCTCCACCTTCCGCATCGAGACAGACATCTGAACCGCACAGGCGAATACGATGGAGGATGTGAACATGAACATTTATACACTCAGATTTATCTGGATCTATTCACTGATGTTCCTGCTGGCCGTTTTCACGACCAGCGGTTATGCCGCTGAAAAAGGCCGCAACAACCTGCCTACCTTCGCCGACACCACGGATGGCTCCTCCATTCTGTCCGCCACGCTGGAGGCAACCGGATTCGATGCAACACCTCACGGCAACAAGCACTACACGGTGCTCGCCTCGACAGTTGCGGCCTTTCTGCACTCACTGAAGAACCGGGACCTCACCCCAGAACAGCTGCTGAGCCAGCCTGAGCTGGTTGCAACAGTCCTGAAGTTTCACGTCGCCCGTGGCAACCGCTACACCAGCGGC
>Ga0316201_10000528_pt1 | contig 22180 bp, 16 predicted proteins | sample CS6wburrow_MG_FD_204516 | JGI IMG/M metagenome (GOLD analysis project Ga0316201, IMG submission 204516) | Coastal sediment microbial communities from Delaware Bay, Delaware, United States - CS-6 worm burrow | ecosystem: Environmental > Aquatic > Marine > Coastal > Sediment | place: USA... | reverse complement strand
TTCTAGGGTGCTTTGAGCGTTCAGATAAACGTCTCAGGCCACTCCGAACGCCAAAGACGAAGCCCCGGCCGTGCACCGGGGCTTTGTTATTGTACCCGCCCTGGTGAGCCACCTTTCTCGGGAGACCCCGGACGGATAGGATTCAGGCGGAAATACAGGTGTACGCCGGGCTTGCGAGTCCGCGAACGTCGGGGCTCACGGTAAGCGGCAACGGAGTACGGCCCGTGCATGGAGTCAGGACACGGATGGATTCCCCGCGGAGCAGGGGGCGATCGGCTCCTTGCCTGCTGATTCTCGGGTTGATCGCGTCTTCATCTCCCCTCGCCGCGCAGGAGACCCCGAAGGTCGACGCGTGGGGCGTGCCGGTGCGCCCCGTGGTGGCCATCGGCGAGATCGTGGGAATCAACGTGTTCACCTGGAGCATGAACTACTACGTCCGGGACGAGGACTTCGCCGTCGTCTATCCCAAGACCTGGTGGAACAACATCAGCAACGGTTTCGAATACGACGGTAATCTGTTCGCCACCAACATGATCGACCATCCGTACCACGGATCCACGTACTTCAACGCGTCTCGATCGAACGGCATTGGATTCTGGGGCTCGGTCCCGCTGACCCTGGCCGGAAGCCTGATGTGGGAATGCTGTGGAGAGCGCCACCCCATGGCGTTCAACGACGTGGTCAACACCACCCTGGGCGGAATCGCTCTGGGCGAGGCGCTGTACCGCTCGTCGTCCACCGTGCTCAGCAACGAGGCCACGGGGGCCGGTCGATTCGGCCGCGAGGTCGCGGGGTTCTTCATGAATCCGCTCCGGGGCTTCAATCGGATCATCTCGGGCCGAATGTTCTCGGTTGCGCCCAATCCGGTGGACTCCAACGATCGAACGCCCGATTTCTTCCGATTCTCGTTGGACGCCGGATACCGGGGGGTAAACCCCGATTCAGATATTCGTGATGATGTGACCGGAGGCTTCTTCCGGTTCCGGATGGACTTCGGGAGCCCGTTCGATGGCCGCCGTCGCGGTGCCTTTGACGTGTTCGAGTTCGACATGACGATGTACGCGGGCGATCAGAACGTCTTTGGCGCGCTGGCCGTGCGCGGAAACCTGCTCACCCGGGACCTCAAACGTGGCGGTTCTTCCGAACACGTGTGGGCCATCGTTCAGAGCCACGAATACGACGACAACTCGGCGTATCAGTTCGGAGACCAGAACATCGGCTTGCGGGTGGAATCCCTGTGGAGGCTGGGCGCCAGGTCCAACGTGGTTACCCGGATCCAGGGAGGCGCGATTCTCTTCGGCACACTCGACTCAGCGCTTCGCCCGGCGGGCGACCTTCCTTCGAGCTGGAATCTCCGCCCGTTCGACTACACGACGGGACTGGACGGGCGGATCGAGGCTGAGGCGCACATCGGGCGCTTCGTCGGCGGCGCGACGTGGCGGTCGTCCTGGATGACCAGCGTGAATCACAATTCTCTGAACGGCGGCAGCGCCGACCACTGGGTGCACCAGGGACGCCTGTCCGCGAACTTCCGAATCGGCCAGTCTCTGGGCCTGGGTGGAGACTTCCGCATCTGGCTTCGCGACAGCAGCTACTCGATCGGGCTGTTCGAGGACGTCCAGGAAACGGTGCCCGAGATCCGGATCTTCGGGATGTGGGTCATCGTGCCGGGCCGCGACGGAGCCTCTCCGACGATCTTCTGAGTTTCCTGCCAGTTCCCCGAGGGGGCTCGCGGATGGCCCACGTTCCAATTCTTGGCACAGAAAACCAACATGTGCTAGCGTATTCGGCCGGTCCGACGCCTGCGATGTCATACGATGAAGATCCGACTGGAGAACCTTTCGATGACCGTGAGACAGCACCGACTCCTCCTGCTTTCGGCCGCAACAGGGCTGCTGCTACCGGCCCTGGCCGGGTCCGCGATGGGGCAGGAAATTCCACGCACCGACTACCTCCGGTACGTGCCATTGGAGGTTCCCCGCATCATCAGCCAGACGGAGGCCAGCGAGCGGCTGCACCTGTACGGTGATCCGGAGGCGGCGGACTATGAAGATCGGGCGCCCCGGGATGGGGTCGACGATCGTCGTCACGAGGTGCTCCAGGAGCTGGCGGTGAGGTTTGCCCCTTTCCTCGTGCAGAACTCCGAAGGCATCCCCATGGACCACAAGGCGGTATGGGGCGGGCCGTATCCGCTGAACGTCGATACGTGGAACACCGCCATGGGTCTCGACCTCATCCGCCAGGAGACGGTGCACTGGATGGAGGTGGCGGCTGATCCGTGTCACGACGCCAACCCGACTTCGGACGATTGCCGACTGCTCGAGCTGCTTCAGACGTACGACCCGGACGATCCACTGTATGCGGCCGAGCATACCGGGGCGCAGGACGCCCGCTACAAGCCCTTCGAGGTCCTGTGGGTCGACATGCCCGGACACGACCCGGAGAGTTGGAAGGAGCACTGGAGGAACAAGTTCTCCAGGCGTCTGCGGTCCGAGTACCGGGACCTGATGAAGACGTACGTGCACCCCTTCCTGGAAGACGTCCGCGGGCCGGAAGGGAATGCGGGAGTCCAGCTCGTCCTCCAGTACTGGTTCTTCTACCCGTACAACGATGGGGGGAACAATCACGAGGGCGACTGGGAGCACATCCACGTGATCGTGAGTCCCCGCCACCTAGTGGAACAGGGGGCGATTTCCGAAGCCGACATGCTGCGGCTCCTGGACGGCGAGTGGCTGGACGCGACGGACGAGAACCAGCTCGTGATGAAGCGGGTGGAGTACTACTTCCACAGCAAGGTCGCCAGCTTCGAATTCGGGTCGCCGAACGCGTATGCACCGCGCGACGAGTGGAAGAGGCAGGCCGACTCACTGGGAATCGAGCTGTCCGGCGATGACCTGTTCAGGAAGTACATGCGCCACATGGCCTGGCGGGATGCAGCCGAGACCGAGATCAACACGCACCCGGTGGGCTACATCGGGGCCGACAACAAGGGACTCGACCAGCTTCTCTCTCCGCCCGGTGGCACCAACCGGGATTCGCATGGCACATATCCGATGCCGGGCCTGTTCAAGGACATCGGGCCGGCGGGTGCCTCCGAGACGATCTCCGACTTCTTCGATCACCAGAAGTACTTTGCCGGCGATGACAAGACGGTGGGGCGCATGAACCGGTTCGACCGGGGCGGCGTGATCTTCCTGGGCCAGGAGGAGACAGTAGAGATCGTGCCGGACTACGAGCGCGTGATCGAGCTCGTGCTCACGGATCCCGAGGTTCGCGAGAACTGGAGCTGGCTGGTGCTCCCCATGCGCTGGGGCTACCCGGCGGTGGAGTCCCCTTTCGCAGGAGTGGTGTCGAACGCCGAAACGGGCAACCTGTCGATCGTCGGGCCAGCGTTTAACACCGGGTGGAACCGGTCCGGCGAGAACGTCCAGTACAAGGCGTACGTGCCGCACGTCCTGCCGCGCCTGTTTCCTACCGACCTGCAGGACGCGTTCTCGAACGACTGGGGCTACTTCAACGCCACGCTGCCGGTGATCAGCTTTCTGCCTCCCTTCGACGTCCTTTGGCGGGTAGTAGCGGCGCCCGTGCGCGCGGCTGCCACGACGCTCGATCCGACGATGTACCCGCGGGAGACGATTCCCTACCGGTTCATAGGGCTGGACGGCGGCGTGTCGCTGCAGGACATTCCGGACGATTACCAGGAGTTGTTCTTCAATCCCGACCAGATCGACGGGATCCTGATCGGTCTGCTCACTCACCTCTTCGAGCAGGGAGCCGACTCCACCACCTCCGGCACGGTCTCCACGCTGACGATCGATGTACCGGCTGCCCCTCTGTTCCGGCTGCAGTTGTTCATCGGTGACCGGTTCACGAGCACGAATAGCGTGCTCCACTTCCGCAGCACCATGAATTACGGCCTTTCGTTCAACAACATCAGCGACTTCTCGCTCACGGGCGACCTCAACTGGTGGGAATACGTGGGCAGTCTGCGCTACAGTCTCGCCACGGGTTCGATCCAGCCGTACCTGAAGGGCGGGTACGGTCTCAGCTGGTACCGGGTGGAAAACGTCGCGACCAACGGGCAGCCGATCGATCCGCCCGATTCCAAATGGGTACGGCGGCCCGGCTTCTTCGAGAACCTGCTGCCCAACACCTGGCACATCGGGGCGGGGCTCGAGTTGCTGGCGATCAAGGGCTACGGGGGAATCCCGGGTGGCCTGGACTTCAGCCTGGCCGCGGAGTGGCTGTACTTCACCAACAAGCTGGGGGTGGACCAGGCGGGGGTGGCGGTGGAGGAGCTCATCTCCCTGGGTGTCCCCGCGGAGGAGCTTCCGCGGGAGCGTTGGGTCGGCCGCAACGTGATCAACCTCACGGCGACGATCAGCTACTGAGTCTCACGGGCCACCAGGCAGCAGCGGATCTGATCGTCGGGTATCCGGGGGGCTTTGCCATCGGGAGTTGCCAGTGGCGGGTCGAAGGCGGACGATCCCCCTCCTGATTTGGCGCGCGAGCGCCGGCGCAGGTTGGTGCGGAACTTCCGACCGACGCTTAGTTTTGGACCCTCGCTTCCGCACTCGAATTCACGAACGAGGACAGCTCCTCATGCGAGGCTCTCGCAGTCTGCTCCAAGGGTCGGCCGTCTTCGCGCTCTTCCTGTCAGTTCTCGTGCCCGCGGTTTCCGCCCAGGAAGTAACTCCGCAGGCGGCCGTCATCGACACGATCATCATCGAACGTGAAAACGTGTTCACGGAGGAAGAGGCGGCCTCGAGCGGCATTTTCCGCGTCATGAACAAGATCCACGTCACGACGCAGGAGTTCGTCATCAGGGACTACCTGCAATTCGAGGCCGGCGAGCCCTTCGATTCGGCGTCCGTGGCCGAGTCGGAGCGCCAGCTTCGCCTCAGGCGCCTGTTCCGCGAGATCACCATGGACAGCGTGCGGCTGGACGACGGTCGCCTCGCCGTGAAGGTAAGCAGCCAGGACGGGTGGAGCCTGAAGCCGAAATTCAAGTTTTCGGTAACCTCGACCGGCGACTGGACCGGCACGTTCGGCATCAACGAGATCAACCTCCTTGGTACGGGCAACCAGGTATACGCGGCGTACGTGAAAGAGCTGGACCGCGACGGCCTGAACGCGTCGGCCCTGTTCACCCGGATCTTCGGGTGGAACTTCGATGCGGGCGGCAACTACGCCGGGCTTTCGGACGGTCGGAATGGCAACTGGCTGGTCGGCCTGCCGTTCCGCAACACGGAGAGCTCGGGGAGCTACCAGTGGGATGGTCTGTGGGCCGACCAGGACATCATCCAGTACCGGGTCACGAGTCTCCCGGACACGATCGTCACCGATACGATCACCTACCGCAGGGATGCCTTCATCAACACGCTGAAGGCCGGCCTGGCCTCGCGAAACGTGACCGGCAACTACCTCCGCTGGGGCGCGGACGTGGACATACGGCAGGAAGAGTTCTACCTGGATCCAAGCGCCAAGGGCATGGTCCCGGACTCGATCTACGGAACCGTCAGCGCATGGGGAGAGGTCAGCAAGGTCAAGTTCGCACAGTACAGGCGATTCAACGGCTTCGGTACGGAAGACATCGACCTGAGCTCGACCGTCAGATTGACCGCCACCCTCGCGCCTGAGACTTTCGGCTGGAACAGCACGGGAGTCGGGCTCGGTCTCAAGGCCGCTACGGGCTTCGATGGGGTGGTAGCCGGCCGCGGTTGGGTGTGGGCGTCGGTCGACGCGAACTACTTGTGGAACGCCGCCGTCCGGGACTCGGGCCGTGTGGTCGTCAACTTGGCCGCGGGATTCAAGCCGGCGCTGAGGCATTCCACCGCGGTCCAGGTCCAGCTGGGACGAATGTGGAATCCAAAGCCGGGCGACGAATTCGACCTGGGTTTCGAAAACGCCCCCCGGGGGTGGGCGGCTCACTCGTTCGTTGGTGACAAGGCGTGGTGGGCCCAGATCGAGCACCGGTTCTTCGCCGTCGACAAGTTCCTCAACCTGGTCGGAATCGGCTTCGGGGCCTTCTTCGATTACGGCGGAGCCTGGTACGACGACCAGTCATCCCGCACCGGCGGAAGCGTCGGGGCTGGCCTGCGGCTGGGCTCGGCGCTATCGACGGTCGCCATGACCGGCCGGGCTGACATCGCGTACAAAATTGGCGACAACGTTACGGGGAATCACTGGGTGTTCGCCTTCGGGTCCGGTTTCGCGTTCCCACGACGAACGGTTCCCGTGATCAACTACCGGGCCCAGCCGCCGCCGTAATCCGATCGGGAACCTGCCCACCTCATCCGCGTTCATCAGGAGTCAACGACCGGCCCCGGCGGCCTCGTCGCTCGCGTCCTCACATCGTCAAGGAGACCAGACATGAGCATCAGTCAGCTTCTGCTTTCAGAACTCGATCAGGAGGTCCAGGCGAACCGGGAGATGCTCGACCGCCTGCCCGATGGAAGATGGGACTGGAAGCCGCACGAGAAGTCCATGAACCTGAGCCGCCTGGCCACCCACGTGGCCGAGATTCCGAGCTGGTCGAAATCGATCCTCATGGCCGACGAGATCGACTTCATGTCACCGGAGATGCAGGCCTGGACTCCGCGCGAGATGCAGTCGAAGGAAGACATTCTGGCCGAGCTCGAATCGGCTGCCGCAACCTGCCGGACTCACCTCGCGTCGATCGACGACGAGGACTTCGAGAGTGACTGGGTCATGAAAGCCGGCGACCAGGTGATGATGACGGGCAAGAAGTACATGGTGTTCCGTCGCCAGGTCCTGAACCACATGGTGCATCACCGGGCGCAGCTCGGGGTGTTCCTGCGTTTACTGGATGTGCCGCTTCCGATGACGTACGGTCCGTCGGCCGATGAGGGCGGGGGCATGGGCGGCTGAGTCGACCCCGATACCATTCTGACATGCGAAACGGGGGCTGCCATTCGGCAGCCCCCGTGTTTCATCAGGTAAACCCCTGCCGCGTCGTAGGCTAGCCTTCCCGGCGGGCCTTTCTTCTGCGAAGAAGGAACCACACGATGATGAACGCGCCGGCCAGGCCCAGGATCCAGAGCCACTCGGAGTCGGCGGGTGCCCCATCGTCCTCGTAGTCGGCTGCCGCGGCTTCCTGCTCAACCGGAGCTTCTTCTTCGTACGCCGCTTCCGCGGGTGCGTCCTCGACGACCAGTGGTGGAGCTTCCATGTCGACTTCGTCCGTCAGCTCCATCTCGGTAACCTCGAACACCAGCGGTTCGAACTCTGATTCCGTCACCACGACGGCTTCGGCCTCGGCGACCTGCCACCGACCCTCCGGCATGTAGAAGCTGAGTTCCCGGCCCCGCGGGACGTCCTTGGCTTCCACAGGTTGGCCATCTGAGTAGACCGGGTAGCCGGCGGGAACCTGGACCAGGGTGGCTGGACCCCAGGTCTCGTCGTTGTGCCTGAAGCGCAGGAGCATGGAAGGAAAGCCCTCCCGGTGCACCAGAGCCCTGAAGTGAGCATATCGGATTCCATCGACCTCAAGGATCTCGACGCAGGCTTCATGAGCGGCGGGATACGTCGCCATGATCTGCTCATCAAAGGACACATCCGCACACGTGATGTCCTGCGCCGAAAGCGGGATCGCGACCACGAGCACGAGCAGCAGCGAGGAAAGAGCAACGACGATCTTCTTCATGCAAGCCTCCACTTCGGAAGTGAGCCCCTTGAGCCAGGACGAGACGGGTGGGAGGTTCCCGTAATGGCCTCATTCGTTGATCAAGCCCGAAAACTGGCCTCGTTTCGGTGTTCGGGCAAGCGACATTCAGTGCGTTGGCTGGAAATGGATCACCGGCGGAGGTAGTTTCGCCGCCGCAGATCGTCGGTCGTAGCCAACTAATCCTTGAGACTGGAGCTCCCAGTGGTCCACGGAGTGAAGTGTCGGTCGCTCGTGCTGTCGGTGCTGGCGCTGCTCGCAGCCGCGGGTCCGGCCAGGGCGCAGGAGTTCCTGATTCATGCCAACGGCGATTCCATCAACGCCGAGATCAAGAGCTTCGCGAGGGGCAAGCTCAGCTACGAAATTCCCGGATCGAGCAGCGCGAGTCTCGAGTTCGATAAGGTGGCCACCCTCGGGAGCCCCGAAGACTGGGATATCGAGCTGACAGGGCAGAGGAGGTTGTTCGGCTCGATCCTTCCCGGGACTGAGTCCGGCACGGTTCGTATCGCTACGGTGAGCGATACGCTGGATGTCGCGATCGTTGACATCGTCAAGATGACCAACGTGAGCAAGACGCTCTGGTCGCGATTCGACGGCTTCGTCGAGCTCGGGTTCAACTACGCGAAGGCCAACAACGCCACGAACTTCAACTTCGCGACGAAGATCGACTACCGGGCGCCGAAATGGCTGTTCGGCTTCGCCCTGGACTCAAGGTTCCAGGACCAGGACGACGCCGAGAGCTTCCGGCGAAACCAGGCGTCACTGTATGGCAACTACCTTCTGCCCAAGACGTGGTACGTGGGTGTGTTCACCCAGCTCGAGCAGAACCAGCAGTTGGACCTGGACCTCCGGTTCCTGCTCGGCGCGATCGGCGGCCGCGACTTCCTGCAGTCAAACCGGGTCGAGTGGAACTGGTTGGTCGGTGTCTTGAGCAACCGCGAAGAATACACGGGCCTCGAAGGCACGACATCGGCTGAAGCCCTGGTGGGGACCCGCTTCAGCTGGTTTACGTTCGGCGACTGGGAGAACGATCTGTCGTCGAGTCTGCTCGTATACCCGAGCCTGACGGAGTCGGGCCGCGTGCGAACCGACTTCGACCTGAGCTACCGGCAGGATCTCTTCAGCGACCTCTACTTCAGACTGTCGTTCTACCATCAGTACGACAGCGAGCCGCCACCGGGGGCCTCCGACATCGACTACGGAACGAGCATTGCTCTGGGTTGGGACATCTGAGCATGTGATGCATTCAAGCCGGCCCGTCTTCCGACGGGCCGGCCTGGTGCATGGTGGTTCCCAACCTGCCGGTCTACTTGCCCTTTGCCTCGATCTTGGCCCAGCTGTCCCTCAGCGTCACCGTCCGGTTGAACACCAGCCGGCCCGGGGTCGAGTCCTCGGGGTCACTCATGAAGTAGCCGTGCCGCTCGAACTGGTAGCGTGTCCCCGGGGGGTCGTCCGCGAGCGACGGTTCCACCATGGCGTCCTCGACGATCACCAGCGAATCCGGATTGAGGTTCACGGCGAAGCTCTCACCTTCTCCCAGGTCGGCCTCGGGGTCCGGGACGGAGAACAGCCGGTCGTACAGGCGGACCTCCGCCGGCACCGCGTGCTCGGCCGACACCCAGTGGATCGTGCCCCGCACCTTCCGGCCGTCCGCCGGATTCGCGCCCATGGTCTCGGGGTCGTGGGAGCAGCGAAGCTCGACGACCTCTCCGGACTCCGGGTCCTTGACCACCTCGTCGCACCGGATCACGTACGCGTGTCGCAGCCTCACTTCCCGCCCCGGAGCCAGCCGGTAGAACTTTCGGAACGGCTCCTCCATGAAGTCCGACCGCTCGATCCAGATCTCCCGGGTGAAGGGCATTCGGCGCGTGCCCTCCTTGCCTACGTCACGCGGATACTCCGGCGCATCCACCCACTCGACCTCGCCTTCCGGATAGTCGGTGATCACCACTTTCAGCGGGTCGACAACGGCCAGCCGCCTCGGGGACGTCCAGTTCAGGTCGTCACGGATCGCGTATTCCAGTCGGGAATACTCGATCCGGCTGTCCACATCTGAAACGCCGATCATCTCGTTGAACTTGCGGATGGCCTCCGGGGTGACGCCCCTCCTGCGGAGTCCAGCCACGGTGGGCATGCGTGGGTCGTCCCAACCGGAGACGTATCCGTCCTCCACGAGCTGGATGAGCTTCCGCTTGCTCATGATCGTGTAGTCGATGTTCAGGCGAGCGAATTCGGTCTGCTCCGTTCGGGGACGCTCGATTCCGACCGCGTCCAGGATCCAGTCGTAGATTTCCCGGTTTACCTTGAACTCGAGCGAGCACAGCGAGTGCGTGATGTCCTCGATCGCATCCTCGAGACAGTGCGCGTAGTCGTACATCGGATAGATGCACCAGTCATCGCCCTGACGGAAATGGTGTTGGTGGCGGATTCGATATAGCAGCGGGTCACGCATGGTCATGTTCGGATGCGCCATGTCGATCTTCGCCCGGAGCACGTGCGCTCCGTCCTCGAACTCCCCGGCCCGCATGCGTCGGAACAAGTCGAGGCTCTCGTCAACCGGGCGATCGCGGTGCGGACTGTTGCGGCCGGGCTCCGTGACCGTGCCTCGGTACTCACGGATCTCGGCCTCGCTGGAGCTGTCTACGTACGCCTTTCCCTCCCGGATCAGCTTTTCGCCCCATTCGTACAGCTGCTCGAAATAGTCAGAGGCGTAGAACAGCCGGTCCTCCCAATCCACTCCCAGCCACCGCATGTCCTCGACGATGGCGTCGGCGTAGGTCTGGTTCTCGCCCGTCGGATTCGTGTCGTCGAAGCGAAGGTTGAACGTTCCCCCGAACTCCTGGGCGATACCGTAGCTGATCCAGATCGCCTTGCTGTGCCCGATGTGCAGGTATCCGTTGGGCTCCGGCGGGAAGCGAGTGGCCACGCGTCCACCGTACTTCCCGGACGCGAGATCCGCCTCCACCATCGAGCGGATGAAATCCAGCGGCTTCCTATCTTCGTCGTTCGTCATCGCAGTCCATTCCAGGTGTCGGTCGCGGTCGTGAACTCCCCACGCTCCTGCAACGCGGGCTGTAAGCTGTCCCTCCCAAGCGCGAATGCCAAGTAGGGCGACCTGAAGCGGGCGAACTTACGCGAGAGCGGGGGCGCGATTATGGTGGGGCATTCGGGCCGGGAGTGTCACGAGGCGGATACGGCCGGCTGACTGACCACTGAGTGGAGGGTGTTCGTGGAGATTCGGAAGACGAAGTACGGGTTCCTGGCAGCCGCATTCGCAGCTGCGATCGCGACCGTCTCGGCGTGCGCCGGTGAGGATGCCAACGCGGATCCGCACGCGGCCGCCGCCACAAACGCCGAGGCGGCCCAGGAGTCGGAGATTCCCGCCGCGATTCTGGGACAAGCGGCTCCGCCCAGAGGCGAGGACCTGGCCTACTTCGAGCCGGATCCGTCCACGGTCGGCTATGTCGTCACCCCGGACGGCGAGGGTCCTTTCCCGGCCGTGATCCTGATCCACGAGTGGAACGGTCTCGTCGATCGAGTGCGGCAGGTAGCCGACGCCCTGGCCGACGAAGGCTACGTGGCCCTGGCGGCCGACATGTACAGCGGTCAGATCGGTACCAACCGTGACGAGAACATGGCTCTCATGCAGGAGGCGCAGGCCGACCCCGATCGGGTCATCGCGAACCTGGATGCGGCGGTGAGCTACCTGAGAGGCCGGGCTGACGTGACGGGCAAAGTCGCGGCGATGGGATGGTGCTTCGGGGGCGGGGTAGCGCTGAGTTTCGCGCTCGGTGGAGAAAGCCACGATGGAACGGCGATCTTCTACGGTCGCCTGATAGAGGACCCGGACGTACTGGCCTCGATCGACCACCCGGTCTACGGCACGTTCGCCGAATTGGACGGCGGGATTCCCCCCGAGCAGGTGAACCGGTTCGCCGAGGCCTTGCGCACAGCGGGTGTCGAGAACGACATCCACATCTATGATGACGTCAACCATGGCTTCTGGCTGTGGGTGGATCGGGACCCCGAGACGGCTGTGGCGCCGGCGGCGGACGCCTGGACCCGTCTCAAGGCGTACCTTGCACGGGTGCTGACTTGACGATCGGACGACGCCCGAACGGGAGCCGTGAATGAAGGTCGACCGCAGACTCGTGGCAGCCCTCGCAGCTCCGCTGGCCGTCGCCTCCGTTTCTGGTCTGGCGACGACCGCCGGGGTGCGGGATTGGTATCCGTCCCTGGTCAAACCCTCGTTTACGCCCCCGGACTGGCTGTTTGGCCCGGTCTGGACCGTCCTCTACATCATGATGGGGATCGCGCTGTGGTGGGTGTGGCGGCGCCAGGGAGAAGTGCCGGTTCGCACTCCCCTGACACTGTTCGCCGTCCAGCTCCTGTTGAACGCTCTGTGGTCGGTCCTGTTCTTCGGGTTGCGGTCGCCCGGTGCGGCACTGGTGGACATCCTTCTCCTGTGGGTGGCCATTGGGCTGACGATTCGTGCCTTCCGGCAGGTGTCTGTGCGTGCGGCCGTCTTCATGCTGCCGTACTGGGCGTGGGTGACATTCGCCACCGCGCTGAACGCCTCCATATGGGTACTGAATCGGTAGGCCGGCGCGAGCCAATGGAGGGCAGGCGACCGGTAAGGACCTTCCAATGAGCGACAGAGAGACCGGAAGCTGGCGTTGGGTCCTGGCCTCCGGCCTGGCCGTGGCCGTTCTGCTCCGCGCGGCGGGCCTCTCGACCGAGGTCTGGATGGACGAGATTCTATCCGTCCGGCTCGTTGAACCGCTGCGCTCCCCGCTCGGGGTGTTCACGGATATCCACAGCGACAACAATCACTACCTGAATTCGCTGTGGCTGTGGGTCGTCGGTTCGCCGGCGCCCGGGTGGCTGATGCGACTTCCGACTCTGGTGCTGGGAGCGGCCCTGGTGGTATTGGCGTACCGGGTCACCCGTTCCAGGGGCCGGCCCGAGGCGACCGTCACGGCCGCCCTGTTCGCGGTCTCCTATCCGCTGATTCACTTTTCGTCCGAGGCGCGAGGCTACGGATATCTCGTGTTCTTCACGCTGGCGGCCTACGGCGCGTTTCGCCGGTGGACCTCCGCTGGCGGAGCGCGAGCGGGAGCAGTCTACGCGGTTGGAGCGGCCCTCGCGTTCCTCGCCCACCTCGGTTTCGCGACGGTGTTTGCCGCGCTCGTTCTGTGGTCGGTACTGGACGTCATCGACTCGCGCCAGGACCGGGTGAGGGTCGCGCGGTCGCATGCAGGGGTGCACCTGCTTCCAGCCGTCACGCTCCTCGTCCTTTACTTCATCGACATACGGTACATGAGCGCCGCAGGCGGCTTCGCACGGCTGGGCCCGCTGGAGTCACTGGCGGGTGCGGCGGGCCTGGTGACCGGGGTCGCGCCCGGTGCGGTAGGGCTGCTGGTGACGGTGTGTGCATGGGTCGCGATCGCTTTCGGCGCCCGCAGCTGGTACCACGAGAGCCGGAACGAAACTGTATTCCTCGTCGCGGCCATCGCGTTCTCACTCGCAAGCGGCGCGCTGCCGGGCTACGGGTATCCCCGGTACTACCTGACCGCCCTGTTGTTCTCGCTCCTCTTCCTTGGTCATGCCACCGCGCTGGCCATCGGCTCCGGGCGATGGAAGGTGCTGGGGATCTCCCTTCTCGTGATGGTGGGGGCGATCAATCTCACCCAGACACTGCGCTTCGTGTCGGTAGGCCGGGGCATGTACCGGGAGGCGACACAGTACATGGCGGCGGAAGCTACCCCGGCGCCCGTGACCGTCGCGGGGAGCCACGACCTGGGTTCGGTCCTCGCCCTGGGCTACTACGCGCCGTCGAGCGACGAGGACCGGGTCCTGGAGTACTACTGCCACGGTACGACGACGTATGGATGTCTGCGGGCCCGGCCGTCGTCTGCGCGTGGGGAGGATCCACCTCGGTTCTACATCCTGGCCAGCCTCGACGACCGATTCTCGCCCCCGGACCTCATGAGCGTTCCCGATCTCGACGAGTACGAATTCGTGCGATCGTATCCCAAGTACGGGCTGTCGGGCGTCTACTGGGTGCTGTACGAGCGCTCGGGACAGGAGTCGGCGCCATGAAGTCCGGCTATGGCGCGCCAGGCGCAGTTTCGCGCGTCAGTCCGGTTCCATAGAATGATCGGGTCCGACGTTCGATGGTCCCGGAACGCTCCAGCTGACGGAGCGTTTGGCATTTGAAGGCAATGTTGCAGTGACCGACCAGCTCTCGAGGACGAAGATGAATGGGACCGGCGGTTCGGCGATGCGCGAGGTGCGAGACTCCGTCGTCGTTCGTTTCGCCGGTGATTCCGGCGATGGGATGCAGCTTGCCGGGACGCAGTTCACGATGGAGAACGCCCTGGCCGGCAGCGACCTGGCCACGTTTCCGGACTATCCCGCCGAAATCCGGGCTCCGGCCGGCACGACGTATGGGGTCTCGTCTTTTCAGATCCACTTCGGGGCGGTCGATGTGAAGACGGCCGGCGACGAGCTCGATGTGCTCGTCGCCCTCAATCCGGCAGCGTTGAAGGTGAATCTGCGGGACCTGCGCATCGGCGGCACCGTCGTCGTGGACTCCGGGTCGTTCACCGCCAGGAACATCGCCAAGGCGGAGTACGAGGGCAGCCCCCTCGAGGACGACACCCTGGCTCCCTACCAGGTCATTCAGCTCGACATCGGACAGCTGACGAGGAATGCAGTAGAGCACCTCGGGCTTTCAGCCCGGGACGCGCTGCGCAGCCGGAACATGTGGGCCCTGGGGCTCCTTCTCTGGATGTTCGACCGGGACAAGCAGGCCACGGTCGATTGGCTGCGGGCCAAGTTCAAGGGAGCCGAGAGCGCAGCCGATGCCGCCGTGGCCACTCTCAGCGCGGGCCACGCGTTCGGCGAAACGGTGGAGATGCCCACCAAGATCCCCGGCTACACCGTCTCCAGGGCGGAGCTGTTGCCGGGTTTGTACCGGACGGTAAGCGGCACCGACGCGCTGGCATGGGGACTCGCATCCGGTCTCAAGTCCTCGGGTCTCGCGCGCATGGTGTTTGCCTCCTACCCGATCACGCCGGCCTCGCCACTGCTGCACATGCTGGCTCGTATGAAGGAACTCGGCATAGTCACGTTCCAGGCCGAAGACGAGATCGCGGCGGCCTGCGCGGCGATCGGTGCGTCGTACGCCGGGTCACTCGGAGTGACCTCCAGCTCCGGCCCCGGGATCGCCCTGAAGACCGAGGCGATAGGGCTCGCCGTTGCCACCGAGCTGCCGTTGGTGATCGTGAACTCGCAGCGAGGCGGGCCCTCGACGGGCCTTCCGACCAAGACCGAGCAGGCGGACCTGTTTCAGGCGGTGTACGGACGAAACTCGGACACCCCCCTGGTGGTGATCGCGGCATCCACGCCCGCCGACTGTTTCCACGTCGGTCGCGAGGCGGTACGACTTGCCACGCGCTACATGACGCCGGTGTTCGTTCTCACCGACGCGTACCTGGCCAACGCGGCCGAACCGTGGCTGATCCCGGATCTCTCCACCCTGGATGACTTCCCGGTCGAGCTCCACCGAGACCCCGACGGATTCCAGCCCTACGCGAGAGACGGCTCCACCCTGGCCCGCCCGTGGGCCGTTCCCGGGACTCCAGGGCTCGAACACCGGATCGGCGGCATCGAGCGCGACTCGACGACCGGCAACATCTCGTACGACCCCGACAATCACCACGAGATGACCCGCCTGAGAGCGCAGAAGATAGCCGGGATCGCCGGCGACATCCCCGAGCAGGGGGTGGAGCTGGGACCCGAAGAAGGGCCGCTTGCCGTGGTCGGTTGGGGATCCACCTACGGGTCCCTGTTCAAGGCCGTCGAAAGGTCCCGCGCGAAAGGCATGGACGTGTCGCACATCCACCTGCGCCACCTGTCGCCGTTCCCGCGGAACCTGGGAGACCTGCTGGGGCGTTTCGACCGTGTGCTGGTTCCTGAACTCAATACAGGCCAGCTTCTGGCCATGTTGAGGAGCACCTACCTGATTCCGGCTGAGGGACTGAACCGGGTCGCTGGCCGCCCGTTCCGGATCAGCGATATCGAAGCTGCGATTGTCCGATTGCTCGAGACTGAGAGGACCGCATGAGCCACAGCGTACTGCCCCAGCTCAAGCCGAAGGACTTCGCCTCCGACCAGGAGGTCCGCTGGTGCCCGGGGTGTGGCGACTACGCCATCCTCAAGGCGATCCAGAAGACCCTGTCCGACCTCGAGGTGCCGCGAGAGAACAGTGTGTTCATCTCGGGGATCGGGTGCTCATCACGCTTTCCCTACTACATGGCGACGTACGGCTTTCACACGATTCACGGTCGGGCGCCGGCCGTGGCGACGGGTACCAAGCTGGCCAACCCTGACCTCGACGTGTGGGTGATCACGGGGGATGGGGACGGGCTGAGCATCGGCGGGAACCACCTGGTACACGCCCTTCGGCGCAACGTCGATCTCAACATCATCCTGTTCAACAACGAGATCTACGGTCTGACCAAGGGGCAGGTCTCCCCCACTTCCAAGCGGGGTACCTTGTCTCCCACCACGCCGCGAGGCTCGGTGGCCAATCCGATAAGCCCCGCCACCATGGCCCTCGGGGTCGGAGCGAGGTTCGTGGCGCGCTCGGTGGACATCAACCAGGCCCACCTGGTGGAAGTGCTGAAGCAGGCGCACGCCAACGCCGGGACTTCGTTTGTCGAGATCTTCCAGAATTGCATCGTGTTCAACGATGCCACGTTCGCGGATTTCACCGACAAATCGGTGGCGAAGGAAAGCCAGTTGCTCGTTGAGCACGGGAAGCCGCTGTTGTTCGGCGCTGAGCGCGACCGCGGCCTGCGGCTGGACTCGACCTCGTGGAAGCTCGAGGTCGTCCGGCCAGGCGAGAACGGAGTCACAGTCGAGGACGTGCTCGTGCACGATGAGACGAATCGCACGCTGGCGACGCTGCTGGCGGCCCTCGAACCTCCCGGGTTTCCGATGGCGCTCGGCGTGCTGTATCGGGACCCTGCCGCCACGTTCGACCAGCAGGTGCTGGCCCAGGTCGAGCCCGAGTCCGAGGGTCGCGGATTGGCAGACCTGTTGTACGGCGGACGTACCTGGAAGGTGGGCGGTTGACCCGGACAGGTTCCTAGACCAGGTCGACCACCATCTTCACCAGGATCGCCACGATAGCGCTTGGTGCGACGAAGCGAATCAGGAATCCCCAGGTCTTGCCCAGAGGGAATTCGCCGTCGTTCTCCCGGACCTCTTCTCCCGCTGCCTTCACTCCCCACACCCAGCCCACGAACAGGCTGATCAGCAGGGCGCCGATGACCAGCGAGTACTGGCCGAACAGCATGAACAGGAAGCTCAGGAAGTCCATGCCGATACCGGGCAGGTTGGTGAGCCAGGAAACCGCGCCGTTGGCCAGGGCGCTCGGGACTCCGATCACGAAAGCCACGATGCCGAGACTGATGGCGGCCTTGCGGCGCGACATGCCGCGCTCGTCCACCGCCCAGGACGTCACGACTTCGAGCAGCGACACGCTGGACGTCAGCGCCGCGATCCCCAGCAGCATGAAGAAGCCGGTGCCGAAGATCACGCCGCCGTACGGGGCCGGCGGGATCGACGACAGAAGCGACGTCAGAACCACGAACACCATTCCCGGTCCACCCGCACCGGGCTCGAGGCCCGCATGGAAGAGAGTGGGGAAGATGATGAGCCCCGCGAGGATGGCGATCGTCGTGTCGGCGAAGGTCACCCAGGCCGCCGAGGATACCAGGTCATCGCGCTTCGATACGTAGGAGCCATACGTGATCATGGCGCCCATGCCGAGGCTCAGGCTGAAGAAGGCCTGACCAATGGCGGAGAGAATCACGGTCCCCGTAACCTTGCTGAAATCGGGCTTCAGGTAGAAGGCGAGGCCTGCCTCGGCCCCTGACAGGGTGACAGCCCGGACGGCAAGCAGCACGAGGAGAGCGAACAGTACGGGCATGAGGACCTTGGTCCACCGCTCGATTCCGTCGCGGACCCCGCCAAGCACCACGTAGATCGTGATGCAGATGAACAACAGGTGCCAGGAGATGGCGGGCACCGCGCTTCCGGCCAACTCATTGTAGATGGCCTCGGTGTCGACGCCGGCCTGGAAGGTGCCGGTAATGGTCTTGAAGATGTAGGAAAGGGTCCAGCCGGCGATCACCGAGTAGAAGCTGAGGATGATGATGCCGGTGAAGACGCCCAGGCCTCCGACCACGACCCACACGCTGCCCGGCGCCAGGGCCTTGAACGCCCCCACCGGATTCCTTTGCGTGCGGCGTCCCACGATCAGTTCGGCCAGCATCACGGGCGCTCCGATCAGCGCCACCGCGGCCAGGTAGATCAGGAGGAAGGCCGCACCCCCGTTCTGCCCCGCGACCGTGGGGAAACCCCAGATGTTCCCGAGCCCGATCGCGCTTCCTGCGGCGGCGAGAACGAATGCGGCTTTGGACCCCCAGGTGTCCCGCGGCTGTCCGGTGCTCGGATCCATGGGCCGGACTCCTCCGTTTGTCAGGAATGTACTCTGCCTCAGAACGGGCGCCGGCATACCCTGCGGGCCGGCCGCCGGTCGAGGACGATAAGGCAGCCGCACGAGAAAGAAAAGCGATCGCCGGGATTGCGAATGCCCGCCAAATATCGAAACTTGCCAGATCCTTTCCAGTCTACCAGGCACCCGGAGCGCGTCGATGGCGGAGTTGATGGAGAGAAAGAGGATGGAGGGGGTTTTCCTCATCGGCCTCGCTCTTCTCATCACGGTCGTCTTCTACCACATGGTGTCCGCTTTCATCATCACGGTCTTCCTCGCCGCGGTGTTCAGCGGGATGATGCACGGGACCTACCAGCGCCTCGTCCGCCGGCTCGGGGGCCGCAAGGCCGCTGCTTCGGCTCTGACCGTCACGCTGTTCGTGGTCGTCCTGATCGTCCCGCTCTCGGCCTTCCTGGGCGTGGTGGTGTCGCAGGCGGTGGAGGTCACCGCGTCGGTCGGTCCATGGGTGGAACGGGAGATGTCGCAGCCGCACGAGCTGGACAGGTTGATGCAGCGTCTGCCGTTCTGGGAGACGATTCGGCCGTACCAGGAGCTGATCTCGACCAAGATGGCCGAGTTGGCCGGGCGGCTGGGAACGCTCCTGATCACCCTGGTCGCTGCGGCCAGTCGGGGCACGGCGGCGTTCTTCTTCCATCTGTTCGTGATGCTCTATGCCATGTTCTTCTTCCTGCTGCACGGGAAGCAGTATCTGGCCCGGATCCTGTACTACATTCCCCTGGAGCCAGCGGCCGAGAACCGCCTGGTGGCCAGGTTCGTTTCTGTAGCCAGGGCGACGATCAAGGGCACGCTCGTCATCGGAGTCGTGCAGGGAGGCCTTGCCGGACTGGCGTTCTGGATCGTGGGGATCCAGGGGTGGGCATTCTGGTCGGTGGTGATGATGATCCTGTCGATCATCCCGGGCGTGGGGACCGCGCTCATCTGGGTACCGGCGGTGATCTACCTGTTCGCGGTCGGCGCAGGCGGGAAGGCGCTCGGGCTGGGCCTGTGGTGTGCCCTGGTCGTCGGAATGGTGGACAACGTCCTTCGTCCGTGGCTGGTGGGTCGGGACACGCAGATGTCCGATCTGCTGGTGCTTCTCAGCACGCTGGGCGGTCTCTTGGCCTTCGGTGCTGCCGGGTTCATCATCGGACCGATCGTGGCCGCACTGTGGATCACCGTGTGGGAGATCTACGGCGAGACCTTCTCGGAGTACCTCCCGAGGGTAGAGATGCCGGTAACGGAAACGGTGGCCCACATGTCCGTCATCGTGCCGCCGGGTGCCGATTCGAGCCCGTTGAGAAAGGATCGAGATCCCGCGCCGGCGCCTTTCGAGAAGACTGAGCTTGAATCCGATGAGCCTCCCGAGGACCTCTCGGGGGCAAGCGACTGATGGTTTCCGGGCGAAGCGGCAAGCCGGCGCAGAGCCCGGATCTCGCAAAGGTCTCGTTGCAGCGAGACGGCGATCAGCTCGTCGTTGGGCTGGCCGGCACCTGGCAGATCTCTGCACACCTTCCGGGTACCACGGCGGTCGAGGCCGCACTGGACGGTCCACCCGCACCTGCGGGCATCGAGTTCGATTCGGTGGGCATCGAGGGCTGGGACAGCACCGTCGTGACCTTCCTCATGGGGGTCGAAGACGCCGCCGACAAGCGGAGCATCCCGGTGGATCACGCGGGCCTTCCGGACGGCGTGCGGCGACTCGTGGAGCTGGCCCGGGCGGTGCCCGAGCGAGGAACCCGTACCGAGGAACCGAAGGGGTCCCCCCTGGCTCGCATCGGACGACAGGGCCTGAAGGTATACGATGGGGCGGTCGGCGAGCTCGAGTTTCTGGGCGAGGCAGCTCGAGCGTTCAACGCGTTCCTGCGTGGCAAGGCGCGCTACAGGAAGTCCGATCTGCGGCTCCTCATTCAGCAGGCAGGCGCCGACGCCCTCGGAATCGCCTCCCTGGTGAGCCTCCTGTTCGGATTGATCCTTGCCTTCGTGGGGGCCGTCCAGTTGCAGCAGTTCGGCGCGGCCATCTACGTCGCGGACCTGGTGGGTGTCGGAATGGTCCGAGACATGGCCGCGTTCATGACGGCCATTATCGTGGCGGGCCGGAGCGGAGCGGCGTACGCGGCGCAGATCGGCACCATGAGGGTAACCGAAGAGATCGACGCCCTCCGAACGACCGGTATCTCCCCCATGGAGTTTCTGGTCGTGCCGCGCGTCATGGCTCTCGTCCTGATGATGCCGTTGCTCACGGTGTACGCGGATCTGATGGGAATCCTGGGCGGGTATCTGGTGGGAGTGGGGATCCTGGATCTCACGCCGCGGGCGTACATCCAGCAGACCATGAACGCCGTGAACATGACCCACTTCTTCCCGGGGGTGATCAAGGGAACCATCTACGGCCTGCTGGTCGCGCTCGCCGGGTGCAAGCAGGGAATGGCCGCGGGCAACAGCGCCTCTGCCGTGGGCGATGCGGCTACCCGCGCCGTGGTGAACGGGGTCGTGGCCATCATCGTCGCGTGCGGCGTGGCCCAGGTGATTTCGTACGTGTTCGGGATCTGATGCGATGATCGATACGACCGACGCGTCGGCTCCGCCGATCGACCAGATCTCGGTCAGAAACCTCACCATGGCCTACGGCGATTTCGTCGTGATGCGCGATCTCAACTTCGACGTATCACCGGGCGAAGTGTTCGTGATCATGGGCGGCAGCGGATGTGGAAAGAGCACCCTGATGCGACACCTGCTGGGAATGATCGAGCCGGCAACCGGCGAGATATTCTATGGTGGCGAGAGCTTCACGGCGGCGTCGCGGGCGATCAGAGCGTCCTACCTGCGGAGGTTCGGGGTGCTGTTTCAGGGCGGAGCGCTGTGGAGCTCCATGACCCTGGCCGAGAACATCGCCCTCCCCCTGGAGGAATACACGGGGCTCGGGGTGGCAGAGATCCGGGACGTGGCCTCTCTCAAGCTGGCCCTCGTCGGCCTTCGTGGGTTCGAGGACTACTATCCTTCCGAGATCAGCGGGGGCATGCGAAAACGGGCTGGCCTGGCCAGGGCCATGGCGCTGGACCCGGAGATTCTGTTCGTGGATGAGCCATCCGCCGGCCTCGACCCGATCAGCTCGCGCCTGCTGGACGACTTGATCCTGGAGTTGAGAGAGAGCCTCGGCACGACCTTCGTCGTGGTGACGCACGAATTGGCGAGCATCTTCGCCATCGCTTCGAAGGCCATATTCCTGGATACCGTTACCCGGACAGCGACGGCCATCGGGCCTCCGGCCGAGCTCCGGGATCACTCACAGGACCCCGCGGTGCGTTCTTTCCTGCGCCGGGGAGAGGAAGAGCATGAGTAAACGCGCAAGTCCCGCCATGGTGGGAGGTTTCATCATGGGGGGTGTGGTCCTGGTCGTGGCGGCGGTCATCGTGCTGGGCAGCGGGAAACTGTTCAAGGATACCGTCGAGTACATTTCCTGGTTCGAGGGGTCGGTGAACGGCCTCAGTCCAGGGGCGCCCGTGAAGTTCATGGGCGTCACCATCGGGCAGGTGACCGCGGTCCGGCTCCGTGCCGCTGAAGACGGAATGTTGGACACGGCAGAGGAGTTCGAGAACTGGGAGGAGAACCTGCGGATTCCCGTGTTCTATGAACTTGACCGGGACCAGCTTCGCAGGGAGGGGTCCGTTGCCGACGTGGGCGACCCGGTGGTCGCACAGCTCCTGATCGAAGGCGGCCTGCGAGCGAGCATGGCGGTCGAGAGCATTCTCACTGGCCGGAAGTACATATCCCTCAGCGTGGATCGGGAATCGCCCCTTGAAGTGGTGAACGACCCCAACGTAGACGCCTTCGAGATCCCGACGAAGGAGACGGGCCTCGAGTGGCTGGAGCGAGATGTCCAGAACCTGATGTCCAAGCTCACGGACCTGGATATCGAGGGGTTGGTC
>Ga0316201_10000527_pt1 | contig 22183 bp, 20 predicted proteins | sample CS6wburrow_MG_FD_204516 | JGI IMG/M metagenome (GOLD analysis project Ga0316201, IMG submission 204516) | Coastal sediment microbial communities from Delaware Bay, Delaware, United States - CS-6 worm burrow | ecosystem: Environmental > Aquatic > Marine > Coastal > Sediment | place: USA... | reverse complement strand
TGGCTAGCATTATAATAACTCTCTAAACTTGGCGTAGCAGACCCTAAAAGGGTCTTGGCCTTATGTAAATTAGCTAATACAACTGCTGCATCTCTAGCATGATAGCGTGGAGCCGGATCGAATTGCTTGTAGGATGACTCATGTTCTTCATCTACAATGATTAATCCTAAATTAGAAAACGGCAACAATAATGAGGAACGTGCTCCGATAACCACTTGAGCTTTCTCAGAATTATTAAGCAGATTATTCCAAACCTCAACGCGTTCATTACCAGAATATCTACTATGAAATACGGCTACTTTGTCACCAAAATAATCTTGTAAACGCTGCACTAGCTGTGTTGTAAGCGCAATTTCTGGTAATAAGTACAAGACTTGTTTTCCAAATTCTAATTGTTTTTGAATGAGTTGTACATAAATTTCGGTTTTTCCAGAAGAGGTTACTCCATGCAATAAAGCAACTGATTTTTCTTTAAAAATAATCTCCAATTCATCGAAAGCCTGTTGTTGTGCTTCGTTTAAAATTTTTGCATCAGCGTCACCTTCACCTTCATATTGTACACGATCTTTTCTAATATGGTATTCTTCTAAAACGGCTTTATCAATTAATGCTTTAATTATTGAATTAGACGTTCCACTTCGTTCTGCTAATTCTGAAACTTTTATAGGTTCCTTTGCAGAAGCTTCCATTGTAAATAAGGCCAATATGACTTCACGTTGTTTTGGCGCTCGGCTTAATTCTTCTAATAACTCTTGAAGCTTTTCTTGAGACTTGTGACTTTTATGTAGTTTTACATAACGCACTAATTTTGGCTGGTACTTTTCGTAAAGTTCTTCCTGTAGATTTAAAACTCCCTTTTCAACCAAGCTATTAATAACTGGTAGTACGCGCTTTTTATCTAAAATAGAAATCACGTCATTAATTTTTAAAGACGACTGATATTGTAATGCTTCGTAAATTAAAAACTCATCGTCTTTTAATTCCGAATCTTGTATGATTACCTTTTCATTTTTAGAAATAATGGTTTCACTTTCTAGCATAAAGGCATTTGGCATTGCTGCTCGCATGACTTCACCGATGCTGCACATATAGTACTGCGCAATCCATTCCCAATGTTTTAATTGATACTCAGTAATAATTGGCTTATCATCTAGAATTTGATGAATCGTTTTTGCCTCATAAGCTGTAGGCGGATTTTGATGAATTTTGTAAACTAAAGCTGTATATATTTTATTCTTACCAAATGGCACAGCCACACGCATACCAGCACTCAGAAATTCTGATTCTGCCGCAGTTACATGATATGTAAAGGCTTTTTGAAGCGGAATTGGCAGTATGACGTCTATAAAATACATTATAATATGCCCTTTTTAGGTTTAGGATATTTCTTTAAAAACCTAAGCGAGGCATTTAATTCATAACCCAAAAGAAGAATATTAGAATTTAGCCATAGATAAAACAAGAGAATTAACAAGGCACCAATTGAGCCAAATAACTCATTGTATTGCGAAAAATTGTCTATATAAACACCAAACAAATAAGACGTTAAAATAATTAATAAGGTCGTCAGTAAAGCTCCAATAGAAAAGAAGCGTGTATCACGACCTTCTTTAGTACCAAAGTAATATAGAGTAGCTGTCGCTACATACACCATTATTACAAAAAATATGTACTTGGCAAAAATAATCCACCCTAAACCAGAATTACTTTCTAATGCATTTTCACCTGTTATACCCTCATAAATTGGCTGAATTACATAAATCTGAAAATATCCAAATACGGCAACGGTCAACAATGAAAGAAATGCGAGTATCAATGCCACTCCAAGTGCATAGACATATTGTTTAAAAATATTGCGATATAATTGTTTGTGATAAGATGTTTCAAAACCTGAGAAAACAGCATTAACGCCATTAGCCATTAAAAAAATGGATAATAAAAAAACCGTAGAGATTAATCCACCACTGGTATTACTACTCATATCTTTATATATACTATCAATAAAGAATTCTGAAGTTTGTGGTGGTAAAATTGAATTTAAAAAATCCAAAAAATCAGCCTGAAACTCTTCAATAGGTATATAAGGTATCACGATAATCACAAACAATAAAAATGGGAAAATCGCTGAAAAAAAACTAAAAGCGATCGCACTAGCTCTCGTTGTTAAAGCGCCTTTTACAATTCCCATTGCGTATAGCTCCAGTAAATCATAAATAGATAAACCCTCAAATCCTGGTAATCTAATCTGCTTAAAAAAGCGAACGATTAAATTAATAACAGGGATTTTATCTAATTTATCTTCTATCTGTTTGGACATTGTATAGCTTTTCGCTGTTGACTTTTAGCCATGAGCTTGTAATTTATAAATATTGTAACTTCCTACTGCAACTGAACACTGTTTACTTAATTATACAGCCTTCAAACTTAGATCCATATTATAAACCGAATGTGTTAATGCACCAGATGAAATATAATCGACACCACATTCTGCATATTTCCTAAGTGTATTTTCATTGATCCCACCAGAAGATTCCGTTAAACACTGGTCGCCAATTAATTTTACCGCTTTTCGTGTATCTTCGTAATTAAAGTTATCTATAAGAATACGGTAGACACCTCCACAATCTAAAATTTCTTTTATTTCTTCAAGATTTCGGGCTTCTACAATTATTTTTAAATCTCTATCAGTATCTATTAAATACTGCTTTGTTAAATTGATCGCTTTTGCTACTCCACCTGCAAAATCGATATGGTTATCTTTTAGCATTATCATATCGTACAATGCAAATCTATGGTTTTCGCCTCCACCTATTTTCACAGCCCATTTTTCTAGAGCCCTAATACCTGGAGTGGTTTTTCGTGTGTCTAAAATCTTAGTTCCTGTACCTTCTAACAAATCTACAAACTGTCTTGTTTTAGTAGCGATAGCACTCATACGTTGCATCGCGTTTAAAACTAGACGCTCAGCTTTAAGAATGGATTGTGAAGCTCCTTCGACATAAAAAACAATATCACCATATTTTACCTTACTTCCATCTTCAATTAAGGTTTCAATTTTCATATCTGCATCTACATATGCAAACACTTGTTTGGCAAATTCAACTCCTGCAATTATACCTTTATCTTTTACCAATAATTTTCCTTTTCCTTGTGCCGAAGCTGGAATACAAGCCAATGAGCTGTGGTCTCCATCACCAACATCTTCTCTAATGGCATTTGCTATAATTCCTTCTATCTCTTTATCGAATTGTTCTTTTGAAATCATCTAAAAACTTATTTAGTGTAAAAATAGGAATTGAAATTTGAAAACATAAATAAATCTATCGTCAGTTCGAGTGAATTTGTGCGTAAAACGAATAAATTTGTATCGAGAACCATCTAAATAAAACTTCTCGATACAATTCCGAAAAAAATCGGAATCACTCGAAGTGACAATATTATGAATATTAAACTCATAGCCATAGGCAAAACTGACAATAAAAACTTAATTGCACTAATTGAAGATTATGCAAAACGTTTAAGCTTTTACATAAATTTTAATTTTGAAATCATTCCCGATTTAAAGAAAGTAAAAAACTTATCTGAAGCACAACAAAAAGAAAAAGAAGGCGAACTGATTTTAGCCAAAACTCAAACTTCAGATATTTTAATTCTATTAGATGAAAACGGAAAACAACTAGACTCTGTAGCGTTTTCTAACTATTTACAAAAACACATGAATTCTGGGATTAAAACTTTAATCTTTGTTATTGGTGGCCCTTATGGGTTTTCGGATACAGTATACAACAGAGCAAACGGAAAAATAGGATTGTCTAAAATGACATTCTCACATCAAATGGTTCGATTGTTTGTTATTGAACAATTGTACAGAGCTTTTACTATTTTAAGAAATGAACCTTACCACCATCGATAGCTTCTATTCTAAACCAAGACTTTTAACATAAGCTTTGTTATTCATTGGCCGTCCTAAAAACTCTTCAACAGCAGTGTCAACGGCTCTTTGACTTCCATTTGCTAAAATTAATTTTCTGTAGTTTACACCCGTTTTTTGATCACGTAAACCGTTCTTTTCAAAAACAGTAAACATATCTTGTGCATATACTTCAGACCATAAATAACCATAATAATAAACAGGATGCGTGTTGATGTGAATCCAACTTCCCTGAGGGTGAGTGCCTTCAACATACCAATCCATAACACCTAACTGCTTATCGATATCTCGCCAAAGTTGGTCTGTATCTAAAGGCTGTTCAGGATTATATTTATCATACAAATTCATGTCATACATACAGCTTCTCAATGAACCTTGTGCAGATAAACCAGAAGACACATTTTTAGCTTTCACCATATTATCAAATAACTCTTTTGGTAATACTTCCCCAGTTTCATAATGCTTAGCAAACGAACTTAAGGTGTCATAATCCCAAATCCAGTTTTCAAAAATCTGTGACATCGCTTCTACAAAATCACTTTTTGTATCGGCTTGCAAGCTGTACTCCCCTTCATATGCCATAGAATCCATAACGTGGCCAAACTCATGAAATAAAGTATTTAATTCACTATGAGTAATCATAGAAGGCCGTTTATCTGTTCCTTTTGTAAAATTCCCTAAAAGCATAGTTACAGGTACTTCATAACCCGCTTTCATTTGTTTTCCCGAAGAAAGCGGAACTGCATAAAACCAAGACTCTTTATTTGGCCTTGGAAATAAATCTAAGAAAAACCGTCCTTTTAATTTATCATTTTCATATACTTCATAAGCTTGAACATCTTCATGCCAAACTGAAGCATTTTCTACTTTTTTAAATTCTATATTTAATAATTCCTGATACAATTCAAACATGCCATCAAGACATGCATCAATAGGTAAATACTCACGTATTTTTTCAGCATCGACTTGATATTCGGTTTTTAGTATTTGATTTTTATAATATGCTAGATCCCATGAATTTAAAACATCATCGTTACTAATATTATCTAATTTTTTTCGAGCCGTTCTTAACACCTCTATATCTTGAATGGCTTTTTCTTTTGATTCGGCAACTAAGTCATCAATAAACTTCCAAACGGTTTCTGGCTTTTTTGCCATTTTTGGAACTAGATTATATTCCGCATAAGACGTGTAGCCCATTAGTTGTCCGAGTTGATAACGTTTTTCAACCAACTGATTCATAATCGCTACGTTTTTTTCTGCGCCTCTATTAGAATACAACATCTGAAACGCTTTTCTAGTTTCTGGATGTGTTGCATTACTCATTACTGGTCCTCTTGTTGAAGGCTGAGCAGGAATTTCGTAGGTACCGTTTTCTGATTTGTATTTTTCCTTAAAACTCTCCGGCAGACCTTTAGCTCCAGCTTCATCTAGAGTTAAAACTAAATTAGCTGTATTCATATTTGTTGAATACTGAGACGTTAATTCTGAAATTTCAGCTTTTAATGTTTTAAACTGACTGAGTTTATCGTCTGTTAAATTCACTCCTGATTGCTTGAAATTGTCAATAATATCGTCTACAAATCGTTTTCGCCTATCATTTAGTTTAGAATAATCATCAGATGCTGCAAAGATTTCAAATTGTTTAAACAAGCCTTTATCTGATGAAATTGCTGTGTTTAATGAATCTACTTTTTGGGAATATTCTATCCCTTTGACTCTTGTTATAGAATCTGTAGAGGTCCAATACAACATAAACGCATTATTATTGGCTTGATATAATTTGTTGAAAACCGCATCAAAAGCAAGAAACGTATTCTCTAATGAAGGAGAACTTTCTCTTTTAATTTGGTCTATGGTTTGTGTTGCATTCTTTATAGCAACCTCAACATAGGCTTCAATATCATTTCCTGTGACCTTAGCATAATCAAATGGCTGATTTAAACTAACATTAAATGGGTTATCTGCTGGCAACTCGATAGGCTTTGTTGTTTCTTTTTCAGAACAATTCATAAGCAACATTAATACAATTACAACTGTTATTTTTTTCATCTTTGATAAAACTAAGTTTACACAAATATACCAATCATAACTCACTTTTTTTTATGAGATAATAGAGTTTTCTATAATGCCCTTCTAAAAACAAATCATTCAATTTGTAACTATATAAAAAACAGAGGGCTTACTATTTTAAGAAATGAACCCATTCATCACGGTTAAAAATAGTAATCCCTCTGGTATTAAACGTCGTAACGTTTCTTTTATTAATGTGTATTATATACTTGTTTACGCTTTTTAAGTTGACGTTCTAAATCTCCAATAGTTTTTCTAACAGCTACCTCATAATTTGCTTCATTAGAAGTTGCAAATAAACGTGGTCCTGGAAGACTCAATTCTACATCACAAATTTTTCCTTTATCATGAAAATTATTATCGTGTTTAAAACGCACATTAGCACTAATTAAAAATTCATATTTAGTAAATAACTTCTCTAATTTTTCTTCTGTGAATTCAGAAAGTGTTTCACTTACATCTGTGTTTACATATTGAAAATTTACCGTCATAATCTATCTTGTTTTAATTAATAATTCTTTCCTCTAAGATACAATTTATAGAACAGATCACAGCTGATAATTGTCATAAATTATAGCTAATATTCTAAAAAAACGTGACTTACTGTCTAAGCGTTTTCTAATAAAGTTAATAATCTTTAAAAACCAAATGAATTATTTTACATATTACTCAAAAACAACATCATCCAAATAAATTTTATATGGATAGCCATTACCAGAAGAAAAAAAGACCAATCCAGAACGAATACAACTAAGATCTAAACGTTTCGTTTTTATGGTGTATTTTTTCCATTCAGAAGTTAAATCAATCTCAATATGCTTTATGGCTGTATCAGGAAATGGTTTACCTTCATCTATTAAACCAAATCCAATTTTCATATCAATATCATTAAAATCTGCTTTGGCCCAAAAGCTAAATGTCTTTGCATTGCTTATATTATAACCTCCTAAAATATCTCCCCAATCATTTGCAGGATCAACAAAAGCTAAACCATACCAGCCTCCAGCTTCTTGGTAATGAATCTCAATTGCCGATGAACCAGAATGCACTTCTTTTCTATGATTCAAATTGACTTTCATAGCTTTATGGTTACCCATATAACCCGAAGCAAAATAAGGTAAATTTTCATTGTCTTTATAGACGTAAAATGGCAGACTTACTTTAGGTACTAAATATTTATTTTCTCTAGCTTTTTTATCTTTTACAATAACCGAATTAGATGCTATACCAACATTATTATAACTATCCTTAACATTCGCATAGACCTTTATAGCACCATCTTCTGACGGCAATTCAATTTCAAAACCATCATTTATACTACCTCTATAATTAAGTGCAATAATTTGGTCTCGTCGCTTTCTACTTCCTGTTCGTTGATTATAATAAAAACTAACGTCTAGAGTCTCGTTTTCAACATCAGAGGTTTTTAAATTCACAGGTATCCACGTTCCACTATCAAATTCAGAATCGGCTAATTCAAACGTTTCAATAACTGGGACATGATTAAGAGGTTTCTCACCTGTATAAGCTTCTCTGATTGCCCAATACTGAGGACGGTACATATTCTTATAATGCGTCATAAGCCAAGACGCTAGAAAGCTGTTTCCGCTAGAATAATGAAATACGTAAACACCTAAGCAATTAGATTTGCTCTTAATCCAATCCTTATAACCATTAGCTACAGCATCATATTTTTGTTGGTCTGAAGGCTCTACTTTTATTCCATTTTTTTCTTCCTTAATATCCCATTCTCCAGTAACACCAAATTCAGTAATAATGTATGGCTTGTCTATATTTCGCTTTTCTAATTCAGCAGCCAAATAGTTCGCACCAGCTCCATAACTATTTAGTCCATAAATATCAATAGAAGGCACATAGTTTTGCCACCATTCTAATCCGAAGGTCCAAGCTTCAGTAGAACTTATTGGATGGTTAGGGTCTATTGATTTTATTTGACTACAAATACCCTCTAAGAATTTTGAATAGGCTAATTTCTCTTCATCAGTAGCCATGTTAAGGTAAACTTCATTTCCTATTCCCCAAGTTAATACAGCAGGATGCTCTTTATAGGTTTCAACTGTTTCAATAGCACTATTATACATAGCTTCCATGCCTTCTTTATCTTCAAGATAATTGAAGCTATCGTCATCTTCCATACCTGGTCTGCCATGACGCATCCAAATGCCAACCATTACTTTAATATTATAGCGCTGAGCAGCATCTAGCAGCTGTGGAGTATTATCTCCTGTTGCCCAAGTTCTAATGGTATTGACACCTAGAAATTTTAAATCTTTAAAATAAGCATCATAGTTTTCAATGTCTTTATCATAACCAAACGTGACACCTTTTACATCAAATGGTTTACTGTCTACTATTAAGGCCCAACCATTACTATTTTTATCGACAGTAGTTTGAGAATAAGAGTAAATTGAAATAAGAAAAATAAAAATTATATATCTCATTTTTTTGAAAATAACTTAACATCAAAGCTAATGATTTTCTAATACTAAAGTGAATATTAGTCTATATTTGAAACACCAAAAATCAATTTTTATGCAACTCGTCTTCGCCACAAACAATCTCAATAAAATTAAAGAAGTTGAAGCACTGATCCCGAAACACATTAAACTGTTAAGCTTAGAGGATATCTTATGTATAGAGGACGTACCCGAGACACAACCCACAATAGAGGGTAATGCCATACAAAAAGCAGAATATATTAAAACTAATTACGGTTACGATTGCTTTGCAGACGACACAGGTTTAGAAGTAGAAGCGCTAAATGGTGAGCCTGGAGTCTACTCAGCACGTTATGCTGGCCCACAACGTAGTGCTAGCGATAATACGAATAAACTACTTTTAGAATTAGAAGGTAAGGTAAATAGAAACGCACATTTTAAAACTGTAATAGCATTACATCTTAATGGTTCTCTACATACGTTTACAGGAATTTGTGAAGGAAAAATAACCCATGAAAAGCATGGTGAAAAAGGGTTTGGGTACGATCCCATATTTAAACCAAGTGGTCAAGATAAAACCTTCGCTCAAATGGAACTAGAACTAAAAAATAAGATTGGACATCGTGGTAAAGCCGTACAACAGTTAATTAAATTTTTATCTAATAAAACGGTTTAAAGACGAAACCGTTATTGTGGTAAATTAAGGTCGCGTTTCATTTGTATAAATCGAGGATCTTTAAGTATCTCTTCAGGGTAGATATAATCTAAAGTAAACTGATAAAAATTGGTTGTCTCCTCGTCTATCGCAATCTGGTACCAACGGATAGCTTCGTCATAATCTCCTTTTGAAGCAAATATAAGTCCCATAGCCAATGGGTCTGTATAGTTGTCACTGTTTATTTTTTCTAAATATTTTTCTATCGCATCATCTTTCATTGTATCGTAATCACAAGTATCTAAAATAAATATAAAACAAGCTTCGAGAAGCTCGCTTCCCCAATCACCAAGTAATTCTTGAGCTTTCTGCTTATCAATTAATGCCAAGTCACATTTATTCTGATACATTAAACTGTAAGCACGTTTAACATAACCCCAAGCCCAATTCGGATGAATTTCTATAGCATCAGAGAAAGCCTTTTCAGCTTTAGCATAATTTCCAGCAACCAAATTAGACCAACCCAAATTATGCAAGCTTGAGATTGAAATAGGGTCTAATTCAATGGCTTTGTTTGCCATTGTCAAGGCTTCTTCATGGCGCTTAAACGTCGTTAGGAAAAAGGAATACCGAATCAGTGCATTTGCATTGTTAGGATCTAAGCGTATTGCTTTTTTATAAGATGCTTCAGCTCCCTCCCAATCTTGATCTTGATAAAATTTTATAGCTGCATCTACTGTATAAGCTTCTCCATAATTTGGGTTTAAGTTTATCGCAGTTTGAACCGCCAATCGCGCTTCATTAAAAATATCTGCTCTTGTGTCCGTTGCAAACATTGCTTGAACTTGTTGTTCATTTGCAATTGCTACATAGGCTGCAACAAAATCGTTATCTAATTTTATCGCTTCTCTAAAATGATTGAGTGCTAAATCTTCCTCCTCCTTAGTAGAACCATAGCTCAAAGCCTTACCCTTCATATAATGAACTTGTGCTTCTGAGTTTTCGCTCCATGATTTTGAAACGGCCTGATCTGATTTAAATTTTTTAGGCAACTTATTCATCAAGGAGGTCACCATTTGCTTTTCAAGCTCTAAAATATCATCACTTTTATGTGCGACTTTATCTCCCCATATTTGAGTGTTATTCTCTGTATCTGTAAGCTGACAATTTACAATCAGCGATCCATCAATACGCTGTACTTTACCTGTGAGCATTAAATTTGCATTTAAATGTTCTAAAACATCTTTAGAATTTCTTAATTCTGAATCGAGAATAAAGGATGAGGCTTTTGAAACCAATTGAAGCTTCGTGTTTTGAGATAAGCGATTAATTAAGTTTTCAGGAATACCTTCAGACAAGTAATCCATAGAAGCATCACCAGATATAGTTTCAAAAGGTAATACAGCTAATCGATAGCTTTTTTGAGCGCTTAATTCAGCTATTGCAAATTCTTGGGATGGTGATTGACTACTAAAATAAAACGCCAACGATAAAGCAAGTAATCCTATTATCCCATAAGAGACCGTCTCTTTTCTTGTATAATTCTGATGGCCTTCTTCACCATGTAACCAGTTCCAAATCAATGCAATTATAAATCCACCACATAGCACTATTAAGGCAAAGGTCAATGCCTTTGGGTTAAGCCCATATTTTTCAATAAAAAAATCAACAGCTTGTAAAATCACAAAGGATGCCGTAGGATAGGCTACTAATGTCTTCCAAATTCTACGTCTTTTTAAAGTTTTAAAAAATGTCTCTTTCATAAATGTTAGGAAGTAAAAATAATATTCAATCTATGAATCATGAATACTAGAATTAAATACAGGATTGGTTTCTCTAAGTTTTTGTACAGGAATTGATTCTAACTGAGCTGAAATATCTTGGTAAAATTCACTGCTCATCATCGCAGTATGGGTATTCCACCATTCTCTTCTGCCTGGTGAACTGTGCAATTGAAGCCAGTACTTAACTTTTCCTAAGTATATAGACTCATCGAGAGCACCTTGTTTATATTGCTGATGACACATTTCCCACATACCTGTTTCGTAAAGGCACCACAAGGTAAAACGTTGTTTTTCCCATTCGTTTAGTGAATTTAGGTCTTCATTTCCGCGCAAAGCAATTTTATATAATTCCGTATCTTCAGTTAACAGTTCTACCAATTTTCGTTGATACTCATATACCGCAGTCGTTGCAGCACCACTTAACTGATTGTTGTTTTGCTTTATTTGTGCTGAGAGGTAGATTAAAGTAATAATAACTCCTATTGCGCCTAAAAGTCCTGCAATTGCACTAACCGCATCCCAATTCATAAATTATATATTTAAAAAGATATCTATGCGTTAAGATATAAAATTATTAGAAATATACTCTCAAAAAATGTAGTTACGTTTTTTGTGAATTTCACGTCAGTATTGATAATCCAATTAAAAGCGTGTCTTTTCATCTTGAAAAAATCCACTAGTTGGATTCAATAAATCCCACATAATGTAGATGTGTTATCTAAAGGTTTAAATGTTACTGACATTTATGTTGGTATAAGCATCTCTGACCTAGCGAGACTACTAAAACGAGATGCATAATTTATTGTTGCCACTCTTAGTGGTATGAACGATATGATAAACGTAACATGGTTGATATTTTATCTCATTCACCAGAATAAAAAGACCTTACATTTCGGTAAGGTCTTTTTATTTTATGAAAGTTAATTAATTGTCTACAAAAAAAATATGGATTGTTTAATTATACTAGCGCAATAAAAATCGCTTTAAATTAAATCTTCTATCATCAGGACTTGTAATGGTTTGATCCATTCTTTGAGCCGTTGGATAATTAAAAATATCATAATAACCACCATCACCTTGTAATAATCTATAATTACCTATACCTTCTTCATAGGTGTAAATTTGTTCCCATGTCCATCCTTCTCCACTCTCAGAAATAGATTCTAAAAGTCCTAGACTATTATAGCTAAAATATTCGCTATCATCTAATTGCCAACTATCATTATAATAATCATAATCATTAATTTGAATCACTTTATTTCCAGAATATAGGTATACATATTTATAATGATATTCCCAAACTCCGTTATTAAAGTAAGACTCCAACATCTCAGTTAAATTTCCATTTACATAAGAGAATTCATATTTATAATCCATTTCTTCAACACCTTCATTATAATAGTATTCAATAACTTCCTGTAGGTTTTCCCCGTTATACGTAAAGACATACTTATAATCTATTTCTCCATTATCAAAACTCTCAATTGTAATTAATTTATCTCCACTATACGTAAAAACTTCACTATAAACATCGTTAGAATAGGTGTATCTAATTTCTAAAACTTTCCCTTTTACAATTTTTATTTGCTCTGATGACATCATATCCTCCTCTTCCCAATTATCTCCTTCTTTATTGTAACGTTTAGAAGAGACCCAGTCTCCATCATACTCGTATTCTATTTTTCTGTTTTCTACCCAAATGCCATTTTCTTTGTCAAGATCAATAACCTCTGTTAAACGCTCATTAATATAATTATAAAGATCTTTGTCTTCATAAAGATTTGAATCGTAAATATCAGTGCTAACTATTTCTGCAATTCTATAAGCAACTGTTGTTGGTCCATTATCATCATCATCATCATCACTATTACATCCTGTAAAAGTTAGTGTAAAGCAATAAATAGTGAGAATAGAAAGAATACCTGTAATAAACTGTTTAGTTTTCATAATAATTAAGTTTACTTATTATTAAATACTCAACATTGAGTAAATTTTTCGCAATTATTAACTATCGAAAAGTTAAGAGAATTGTTAAAGTCACGCAATGATATATATCATTTTACAGATTAATAACGAAAGCATAATAAATAGCAGATTTTAAAAAGCTACTTTTGGCATAGTGTTTAAACCCTACTCCCACTGGAGAGACGCTAGAATATTGATTATCCAATTAAATAACCTACCTTTGCGCGCTGTAACTCAGAACACCGAGATTACAAATTCCTCAGAGTGAGGATGTGTTACCTAGAAGTTTAAGTGTTTAGTATGTCGATTCGCTTCTTTTGTAACACCAACAGAATATAATCGAATACATAAACTCAAGAATGAGCACATTCCAAGATTTAGGTCTTAATGAAGACCTTTTACGCGCTATTACGGATTTAGGTTTTGAAAAACCTAGTGAAGTCCAAGAAAAAGCAATCCCACTTTTATTAGAAGAAGACAAAGACTTAGTGGCTTTGGCACAAACTGGTACAGGTAAAACTGCAGCTTTCGGTTTTCCGATGCTGCAAAAAATAGATATCGATAGTAGAACCACACAAGGTCTTATCTTATCTCCTACTCGTGAACTTTGTTTACAAATTACAAACGAATTAAAACTTTATGGTAAATACTGCAAAGGTTTAAACGTAGTTGCTATATATGGTGGAGCAAGTATTTCTGACCAAGCAAGAGCTGTAAAACGTGGTGCGCAAATTATTGTAGCGACTCCTGGTCGTATGAAAGATATGATTAGCCGTAATATGGTTGACATCTCAAAAATACAATACAGTGTTTTAGATGAAGCAGATGAGATGCTAAATATGGGATTTAAGGAAGATATTACAGATATCCTTTCTCATACACCAGATGATAAGAGCACATGGTTATTCTCCGCAACAATGCCTAGAGAAGTGGCTACGATTGCTAAGAAATTTATGTATGATCCTATTGAAATTACAGTAGGAAACAAAAATGAAAGCACAAGTCAGGTTTCTCACGAATACTATTTAGTAAATGCAAGAGATCGTTACCAAGCTTTAAAACGTTTATCAGATGCTAACCCAGAGATATTCTCTGTAGTTTTCTGTAGAACAAAACGTGACACTCAAAAAGTAGCCGAAAACTTAATTGAAGATGGTTACAATGCAGGTGCTTTGCATGGTGATTTAAGCCAGAATCAACGTGATTTAGTGATGAAATCATTTAGAAACAGGCAAATACAAACATTGGTTGCAACAGATGTTGCTGCACGTGGTATTGATGTCGATGATATTACACATGTAATCCATTACCAATTGCCTGATGAACCAGAGATATACACACACCGATCTGGTAGAACAGGACGTGCTGGTAAAACAGGTATCTCAATGGTTATTGTTTCTAAAAGTGAAGTTAGAAAGATAAAAAGTATTGAACGCATTATTAAAAAGCAGTTCGAAAAGAAAGAAATTCCTTCTTCAGGAGATATAGTTGAAGTACAGTTAATGTCTTTGGCTAATAAAATTCATACAACAGAAACTAATCACGAAATTGATAAGCATCTTGAAAGTATCAACGAACTATTTGCTGATACAGATAAAGATGAACTTATCAAAAAATTCTTCTCAGTAGAATTCAACCGTTTCTATAATTATTACCAAAAATCGAAAGATTTAAGTGTTATTCAATCAAGAGATTCTGATAGAGATGGTGGAGGACGCGATTACGGGAAATCATCTAACGACACACGCTACTTTATTAACGTAGGTAGTAAAGATGGTTTTGACTGGATGAAGATGAAAGATTTCTTAAAAGAGCAATTAGAACTTGGACGTGACGATGTATTTAAAGTTGATGTAAAAGAAAGTTTCTCATTCTTTAATACTGAAAATGAATTAAAGGAAAAGATACTCGCGTTCTTTACCGATTTTAAATATGATGGTCGTTTTGTAAACGTAGAAGTCAGCGAAGACAGAGGCGGAAGTCGTGGTGGTCGTAGTGGCGGAAGAGGACGTGGAGGAAATGACAGACGCTCTGGTGGTGGAGCTCGCAGACGCGATGATAAGCCAAGAGGTGATAGACGTTCTAGCGATAGAGGAGATAGAGGCGATAGAAAATCTAGTGATAGAAATTCTAGTGATAGAGGTGATAGACGTTCTTCAGGTTCTGGAAACAGAAGCGATAGAAGATCAAGTGATAGAAGTTCTAGCGATAGAAGTTCTAGCGACAGAGGAGAAAGACGATATGATGATTCTAGAGGTGACAGACGCTCTTCAGAATCCAGTGGTTCTGGCTCAGAAAGACCAAGACGTTCTAGAAGACGTGATTAAAGAATAATGTTAAAAGCCTCTTAATTGAGGCTTTTTTTTGGCTTCTACTTGTTAATATTAAGTCAAATCTACAATTGGCATATGTTAAAATGCGTTTTGTTTATTACCTTTACCTCGTAACAAATGCTAATGCGATATATACTAATTTTATTTCTATGTCTTACTACAGTTAATAGCTATGGACAAGACAGTACTGCAACCAAAACACCTACTAAAGTTAAGGGCACAATAATAAGTAATACAACAGAGGGTCCTTTAAGTGAGGTAAATATTGTAAATATTAATCAAGTCGTTGGAGTAGCGACCAATGAAGAAGGGCAGTTTGAAATAAAAGCAAAAGCCAATGACACCTTACACTTTTCCTATCTTGGTTATAAATCAATAAAAGTTAGAGTTACTAATGACTGGTTAAAATTCGGAAATACAGAAATTGCAATGACCGAATTAGCTCTAGCATTAGAAGAAGTTACTGTAAAACAATTACAATTAACAGGGTATTTAGAAGTGGATATGAAACAAGTACCTATCCAGTCTAATAACCGTTACAGAATTTCTGGTTTATATGGTCAAGGCTATGAAGCGGGTAAACCTAATATTGCGACTAAAGTTCTTGGTGCTATTTTTAATCCTGCTGATTTCTTATATAATATGTTTGGCAAAAAGCCTAATGAAATGCATAAGCTTAAGAAGATGAAAGAGGATGATGAGATTAGAAACCAATTAGCTAGACGTTTTGATAGAGAAATGCTTCTCGTTTTATTACAGGTTAATAAGTTCGATCTAGATGAAATAGTAAACCAATGTAACTACTCGAAAGACTTTATAAACACCGCGAACGATCTTCAAATATTAGATGCTATAAGCGAATGTTATGAAGAATACAAAGTAATTAAAAGAAGTAAAGACAGAAAAAGAGGTAAGAAAAAAGATAAAGCCTAATTGCTACACATTAGAATGCAATGCTACTCTATTTCCTTCAGAATCTATAAATACTCCCATACAACCATGATCGTCTGAGATTATGGTTTTTTCTTGATAAATTTTTCCACCTGCCTCAACTACACGATCCAATTCTATCTGTACATCGTTAGACATAAAATAGACCAAAGTGCCTTTTTCACTAGGAACATAAGATTCTTGTTTTACTAAACTACCTGTTGCACCATAGACTCCATTATTATCAGGAAACCACGCCATTAAAGTCCCGCCAAAATCTTGAACTTTAATTTCAACTTTAAAAACAGCTTCATAAAACTGTTTTGCACGTTCTATATCATTTACAGGAATTTCAAACCAACCTACCATAATTTATTATTTAAGCCCTTAAAATTACAAAAATTACTCCTTTGATTTATAATGCTCTACTATAGCATCGTAGTTTTTAATGGTCTTCTTAATCCAGTCAAAACGCTTTTCTATAATTTCTTCTTCAGTTAACTGCCATTGAATCGTTGATTTTCTCAATTGTGCTGTAACATTTTGAAGAATAATTGCCGCTGACACAGAAATATTTAAACTTTCAGTGAAACCAACCATAGGAATCTTTAGAAAACAATCTGCTTGATCAATAACTTGCTGTGATAAGCCTTCGGTTTCTCTTCCAAAGAAAAAGCACGATCTTTTAGTAATATCAAAATCTATTAAGTCACAGTCTTCAGCATGTGGAGTTGTCGCCACAATTTGGTAGTCCTTTTGTTTTAAATCTTCAATACAAGATTTCGTAGTATGGTAACGATTTAAATCTACCCATTTCTGAGCTCCCATAGCAATTTCCCCATCAATACGTTTTGAATTTACTTCTTCGACAATATTAACTTCTTGTATCCCAAATACATCACAAGTCCTCATTACAGCACTTGTATTATGCAATTGATAAACATCTTCAGTAGCTACCGTAAAATGCTTGGTACGCTGAGCCAAGACTTTATTGAAACGTTCCCTTCTATTATCAGTAAGATAGGTTTCTAAGTATTCTAGAAGTTTTAAGTCTGCCATATCTCAAAAATAAGTAAAATGAAATTGAAGCTGAACTTGAAATAGAAATTGAAACGTCATTACTAGCGAAGCGTGGTTATCTCTTGATAATAATAACTAACCTTTAAGCGATTGCCCCGTCATTCGTTCCTCATTCCTCGCAATGATAGGAATTTTTTATAGCTTTATAACATGAAACACATCGTCGTATTAACAGGAGCTGGCATGAGTGCCGAAAGTGGTGTGAAAACCTTTAGAGATCATGACGGACTATGGGAAGGCCATGAAGTTATGAAAGTTGCATCTCCAGAAGGTTTTAGAAGCAATCCTGAATTGGTGTTAGATTTTTATAACCAAAGACGTCGGCAATTAAAAACGGTACAGCCCAATAAAGCACATAAAGATTTAGCACATCTCGAGAAATATTATAAAGTGACCATAATTACCCAAAATATAGATGATTTACACGAACGTGCTGGTAGTAGCGATGTGGTGCATCTTCATGGTGAATTACTAAAAATAAGAAGTACCGGAAACTATAATGATATCAAAGTTTGGACAGAAGATCTTAATCTTGGTGACCTATGCGATAAGGGCTATCAATTACGACCACATATTGTTTGGTATGGAGAAGATGTTCCAGAGATTGAAACTGCCGTTAAAATATGCTACGCAGCAGATATTCTTATCATAATAGGAACAAGTATGCAAGTCTATCCAGCAGCTAGCCTAATTAATTATGTACAACCAGACACTGTTATTTATTATATAGATCCAAAACCAGCTATTAGTAATAATGGTAAGGTAAATGTAATTGCAAAAACGGCCACAGAAGGCATGAAAGAACTATTAGACGTTTTAAATTAAGCTTTACAAAATAAGTACTGAATTATTCTTCCTTACTTAATTTAAAAAAATCATTTACTGGCTTATTAAAAACATCAGATAGTTTTAAGGCTAATACTGTAGAAGGCACATAACGATTAGCTTCTATAGAATTAATTGTTTGCCGAGAAACACCAATCTTCTTTGCCAAATCATCTTGAGTTAGACTCAATATGGCACGTTCTACTTTTATTGTGTTTTCCATTATCTGAAGCGCTTTAAGTTGTGATAAAACATCAGTTGTATCATTAGCATAAATAACAACACCTGAAAATCACCTAAATCCTTAAACGCTTCTCCCCCAGAATGCACTGCGTTAGAGACACCAAATTCAACATAAGGCATTACTAAAGCATATATAACACCTATTACAAAGGCTATAGCATATGATTGTGCTCTAAGACTTACCGTCATTTCGTCTTCTATCTTATCTTTTGAAAGCGACATAATAAGCATCCCAACCAAAAGGGTTTTCTGTAATACCAATTTTAACCATAGTGTATCACCTTCCATAGCAAAGGCGCGCACAAACATCATTACAATAGATAACAATGCAATTGCAATACCAACCGTGATAAACCGATGCGATAATCTAAAACTTATAAGTTTTTGAAACCTATTTCGTTCACATTCAACAAATTTTTCTGTATTCATAATTGACAAGTATATTTTATATTTAGTAAAACTATCTTTACTATATGACAAATATACTTTACATTTTAATACTATCCTAATCATTTATCCTAAACTTGACTTTCTAAAGTTTTTCAATTAACTTCGTAAGCGTCTGATATCAGTTATTAAAACTGACTCAGATCAGATAACGTTTTGTTTCATTATGAAACTGCACTCACTTAAAACTATAACACATGAAAAATTTAATAGTAATGGCTTTAGCCTTAGTTATTTTCCAAGGATGTTCAAATAATGAGAAAACGCAAGTTATTAATAGCCAAGACAGCGGTTATTTAGATTATTCGGATCGTGATGATAAATTAAGCGGTGGTGTTAAAATGATTCCGATTCAGACGTCTGCTGGCGAATTTAAAGTTTGGACTAAAAGGGTTGGAAATAGCCCAACGATGAAAGTATTATTACTCCATGGAGGACCAGGTGCGACACACGAATATTTCGAAGTTTTTGATTCCTACTTTCCAAATGCTGAAATAGAATATTATTACTATGACCAATTGGAATCTGCTTACAGCGACCAGCCAAACGATTCTAGTTTATGGAGTGTTGACAGGTATGTTGATGAAGTAGAACAGGTTAGAATAGCCCTTGGCCTAAATTCAGATAATTTTTACTTGTATGGAAGTTCTTGGGGTGGGATTTTAGCCATGGAATATGCGTTAAAATATCAACAAAATCTAAAAGGCCTTATCGTTACAAACATGATGGCTTCTATCCCTGATTATATAGAATATGCCAATACTATTCTAGGCCCTCAGTTACCTGCAGAAGTATTAAAAGAAATTAGAGATTTAGAGGCGAAAGAAGATTATGGGAATCCAAGATATTCTGAGTTAATCTATACGCACTATTATACCAAACATGTATTGCGAATGCCATTAGAAGAATGGCCAAACCCTGTAAATAGGGCATTTGCAAACATCAACCAAGACTTATATGTAACCATGCAAGGCCCTAGTGAATTTGGTGTTGTGGGAGATGCTAAGCTGAAAACTTGGGATGTTAAATCCGAGCTTTCAAAAATTTCAATACCTACATTAACTATTGGTGGTGCGTACGATACGATGGACCCTAAACATATGGAATGGATCGCTTCAGAAGTCCAAAACGGTCAATATTTACATTGCCCTAATGGTAGTCATTTAGCGATGTATGACGATGCTGAAATCTATTTTAAAGGTTTGATTGAGTTTATCAAAAGTGTTGATCAAAATAAGACAAACTAAGAACGAACCACAACATTGTATAATATCTATAGAACACTTTTTATAAATACGTAAAACGAATAGCAATCACCTATTCTTCGACTCGATCCACTTACTCATATACTTAGTGCTTTGAAGTGTTTGGTGATGCAAAAGTGTTCCAATAAAGTTGTTTTGGCGATGTAAAATTAAATCTGAATTGAGTTCCGCTATTTTAGAAGAAAAATTATGTTCAAAATCTGTTTTATCAAAACGTTGGTTTAAAATAGTAAAACCTTTTTTTTGCTGCGGTTGCCAGTACTCAGAACTAGAATAAAGTTCTACCGCTTTAGTTGCAAAAACATTTGGATGGTCTTCTATAAATCCATTAGGTTCTAATTCGCCAAACATACCTTCTGCGGCAATACTAGACATTGCACAAGGTGTCCCATTTTTCATCGCATCGACTAATTTACCTTTAAGTCCTGCACCAATGCGTAAAGGTGCTAGACAGACTTTTGCATGCTTCATTACGGCATTAACATCGTCAGCAAAACCTTTAATTAAAAAGCCTTCTTTGGTATTATTTAGCTGTGTTACTTTTTGCGGAACATATGCTCCATAAACATGCAACTCAGCCTTTGGTAATTCCTTTCTAATTAATGGCCAAATCGTCTGCTTTAAATATACTACAGCATCATAATTAGGAGCATGTAAAAAATTACCTATAGTTATAAAATGTTGTCTTGTATCATAAGCTGGTAGGTGACTAATTACTTCTTCAGATATCGGTTCTAATAGAAACGGTAAATAGTATAGTAAGCTTTTATCAATTTTAAACTGATTAGTTAAAATGTCTATTTCAGCTTCAGAAATGATTAAACTTAAATCGCAACGGTAGATACTTGCGATTTCACGTTTGGTTATATCATTATGTAGATGTTCTATCGAAACAGGTTCATTTTGCTTTACAGCCTGTTCCCTAGCCTTTCGCAAACCATGAAAGTCTTCTGTGTCTAAAACCCGTAAAGCTTCAGGACAATGTTCTGCAACACGCCAACCATATTGCTCTTCAGTCATAAAACGATCGAACAGAACAACATTGGGTTTTAAATTCGAAATAAAAGTATCGAATGATGCATCATTTAAAAGAATGTCTTGTGTATTAACACCAATGCTTGATAAATCAAATGTGTTTTGTGACGTATTTGCAGCAGAGGCAAACGTAATCTCATAGCCTTCATTTTGAAATTGTGCGATTAACTGAAGCATCCTACTACCAGCAGCAGAGCTTTTAGGCTCTGGCCAAACAAAACCAATGACTAAGAGTTTAGTATTCAATTATTGAGGTTCTTTTAGAAACACATATTTTACACGAACCGTTTTAGCCCAAGATAATACGGCTTCTATTTGCTCTTGAGATAATTTAGCATCGTCATGCGTCCAAGTATAGCTTGGCAATGGCATTTCTTTTTCTTCAACCATTTCTATTAGCTCATCGAGTTTATGATCTTTTTTCTTGTCTGAATAATCACTCCATTTAGATACATTAAAATGTTTTTTTCCGTCATTTACATGTTCATCTAACCAATAATTTACTGGTGTAATATTATTATACCAAGGATATCGTGTGCTATCGCTATGGCAGTCCATACAAGCATTTGTTAGAATTGCTTTGACATCTTCTGGTGGATTTGTATCAGCAAAAAAAGCATCAACTGAAGCTATCTCACCATCATTTTTTTCCGGTCCAAAAAATTGTGCAATTATGAATACAACTAAAAGTATAAATCCGAGTTTTTTGAGAATCTTCATTTTTGATTAATTTAGACTTCTAAATTAATCATTTTCTATTGACTAAAACAGAACTTTATAAGGAATTAAACTATGTAAATCATTCGCGTGAAAAACGAATGCACTATGCTAATTTGGTCATTAAAAATCCGGAATTGGTATCACCTCTCTTAGAAATTCTATTTGATGTAAATGATAAAATTTCGTGCAGAGCTGCTTGGGTTTTTGAGTTTATGTGCGGCGAAAAACTTGAAGCCATTATTCCTTATCTCGATGTATTTACTGAAAACATATCAAAAGTACATTTAGATTCTGCAGTTAGACCTGTCGCAAAAGTGTGTGAGTATTTAATTAAGGCCTATTATTCTAAAGATGACCACATCATAAAATCACACTTAACTGAAACGCACAAAGAAAAAATAGTAGAAGCTTGTTTTGATTGGATGATTAATGACCAAA
>Ga0316201_10000526_pt1 | contig 22191 bp, 16 predicted proteins | sample CS6wburrow_MG_FD_204516 | JGI IMG/M metagenome (GOLD analysis project Ga0316201, IMG submission 204516) | Coastal sediment microbial communities from Delaware Bay, Delaware, United States - CS-6 worm burrow | ecosystem: Environmental > Aquatic > Marine > Coastal > Sediment | place: USA... | reverse complement strand
AAGGTTTGTAAATTTTCTGATTCAGATTAAATGCATTGCCTTTTTTAAGTTCAATATTATTTCCTAAAAAGCCCAAAATTGTAATCTTATTCTCGAAAGTTATATTATCTGTATTCTCAGGAGCATCTAAAACATCTTCAGTAAGTACGGGCAGTCTTCCAAAATTGTTAACTCCTGAGGCAAAAAACAAGTAGGCTACTAATGGAAGGATAAAAAGAACCACTAAGACAAATGTCTTTTTCATTGGTCATTATTTAGACATTACAAAAATAAAAAAGACGGCTGTTATACCGTCTTTAAGTGTTGTTAATTCCATGTTAGAAATTCCATGTAACGTAGCCATCTTTAAAGACATTATAAATATAATCTGCTTCGAACAAGAGAATAAAAATTAGATAGGCTACCAAAAAAATTGGTGTCCATACGATAGCTCTTCGCAAGGAATTTTTCTCATCGCGTAAATGCATAAAATCCCAGGCTATATAGTACGCTTTAACCAGGGTAAGAATTATAAAAATCCAGTTAAGAACTTTCATTCCCAAAAAAGTACTGGTAGTAAGAACTTCTGGTTTTGATATCCCCAGCCCTACTTCAACAGCAGTAACTATTGTTAGGAAAACCAATACACCCCATATTTTTTGGGTGTTGGATTTAAATTTTATAAGTCCTCTAAAAATCTCCAGCTTGTGCGCGTGTGCCATTTTAAATTGTATTTTTTATTTGATATACCTTTATTAATTCTTTGATTCTTTTTAAACCAGATAGAAAAACGTGAAAACAAATACCCAGACTAAATCAACAAAATGCCAATAGAGCCCTACTTTTTCAACCATTTCATAATGACCCCTTCTTTCATAGGTACCCAAAATAATATTAAAGAAAATAATGATATTGATAATTACACCAGAAAATACGTGGAATCCGTGAAAGCCCGTAATAAAGAAAAAGAAATCAGCAAAAAGACGACTTCCATACTCATTCCTTATTAAGTTGGCTCCTTCAACTACCAATTTTGCATCTTTGATTTTATTTAATGATTCTTCTCTGGTTAAGAGTGTTTTTTCTCCTTCAGAATTGATGGTTTCTGTTCTGATCAGAATATTAGGGTTTGATTTTAGCCCTTCTGTAACCTCATTAACAGTATACGAGGGTAGTGCTTCACCCTTGTAAAACCATACACCATTTTTACTTTCATGATCAACACGTTCCGAAGGTAATGTTTTGGAAAAATCTGATAGCGCAGCTCTTTCACCGGTATCCGCCTTTACAAATTGCAAAATTCTTCCACCCCTTGTTTCTAAAGCACCATAATCTCCTTTTATGAATGTAGCCCATTCCCACGCCTGTGAACCCACAAAGATAGCTCCACCGATGATGGTAAGAAACATATAAATAATAGTCTTGTTCTTCATCATCCTATGGCCCGCATCAACCGCGAGTACCATTGTTACAGATGACATAATTAAGATAAATGTCATAAACGCAACGTAGTACATTGGATAATTTCCATGGAAAAATGGAACGTGTGTAAAAACCTCATCGGCTATTGGCCAGGTTTCGATAAATTTAAATCTGGAAAAACCATAAGAGGCTAAAAATCCCGAAAACGTCAAAGCATCCGAAACAATAAAAAACCACATCATTAGCTTTCCATAACTCGCTCCTAAAGGTCGATTTCCGCCTCCCCATACGCTTTCTTCTGTACTTGTTGCTACCGTAGAATCCATAAACAAATTTATCGTGTTACAAGAATAATGACAAATTTACATTTTTTTCAACTATAGAAAAGCCGAATTGCTATTCAAATGAAATTTTATATTCTTTTATTAACCAAAGAAATAAAAAAACAATATAAGATAGACCCATAAAAGATCTAAAAAATGCCAAAAAGTAATTCCCAGTTCAACTCCCAGCATATTGTCAGCAGAATAATTACCCTTAATGTTATTGTACAATACCACCAAAAGAGAAATCAGGCCTGCAATAACATGCACAATGTGTACAGTTGCAATTAAAAAAATGTAGGACATTGTAATAGTACTGGTAGGCCCGGTAAAATAGTACCCCTGGGCAATGAGTTGTGAAAAGCCCGAAAACTGAATAACAATAAATGTAATACCAAGTATCAGTGTTAAGAACAACCATTTAGTACCTAGGCTGGTGTTATTTGCTTTAATCGCTTTTTTTGCGATAATGTAGGTGCCACTGCTAAGAATTATGATTGCTGTGCTGAATAAAAAGGCCGACGGAAGATCAAAGTCCTTAAGCCAATCTGCACGGGTACTGCTCACGATGTAGGCACTCGTCCATCCTGCAAAACCCATGAGCAGACTTGCTATTCCGAACCACAACATCATTTTCTTTGCCCTGGCTTTCTTTTCTTTATTTGTTCCTTGTGTAAGATCCATCTTAATTATAAAAATTTATCAATAACATAAACCAATTGCATAAGTGTAATATAGCTCACACTGATCAACATAAGTTTCCTTGCGGATTTATTATCTCTTTTTTCAAATAATATAAAGCCAAAAACTAACATTACTAATCCCAAAATAAGGATTATTACAGCAGCCGGAATAGATAAATGCAATCTACCTGTTATTCCAAAAGCTGGTATTACGGAGATGATTATCATCCAAATGGTATACATTATAATCTGAATTGCCGTACCCTTATCCTTTCTGCCAGTGGGTAACATTTTGAAACCTCCTTTTTTATAATCTTCATCCAACATCCATGCCAACGCCCAAAAGTGAGGAAATTGCCAGAAAAACTGTATCATGAAAAGTGTGCCCGGTTCTATCCCGAAGTTGTTTGTAGCTGCCACCCAACCTAACATAAAAGGTATTGCTCCGGGAATTGCCCCAACAAAAACGGATAAAGGTGTTTTTGTTTTTAAAGGCGTATATACACTGGTGTAAATGAATATTGATATGGCACCAAACATCGCTGTTTTAGGGTTGAGTATATAAAGACTAACAACGCCCAAAATTGTCATCAATACAGCCAGTGTCATGGCCTTATTACTAGACATTCTGCCAGAAGGAATAGGCCTGTTTCTGGTTCTATTCATCAAAACATCGAGGTCCTTTTCAATAACCTGATTAAAAGCATTTGAAGCACCTACCATACAGTAACCCCCGAATGCTAATAGTAGTAGCGATAATGGATTTACTTCATAGGCACCTAAAAGGTAGCCGGCTAATGATGAAAAGACAACGCTTAATGCGAGTCTTGATTTGGTAATCTCCTTAAAATCAGCAAAAGTCAATAAACTTTTTGTATTGTTTGCCGATCCAACAACCGTCTTCATTTGAAATCTTTGATGTATAGAACGTGAAGCAATATGTTCACTTTTATGAGGTGGCAAAGATAAGACCCATTACATTTTCCTGCAACCAAATCTGTTTGTTTATATTATCTTTAAAGCACTCATTTATAAATATATAAATCTATGACCTTTTATAGAACTAAAGTCAGGTTTTTGATCTTCATTACATCTCTTTGTACTTCACTGTTATCTGCACAAGACCAGGAAGTGATTATAAGCATTGATAAACTTTCTAACGACGTCTATATGCTTACAGGGCAAGGCGGTAATATAGGTATCTATATAGGGGAAAAAAATGTCTTTATGATTGATGACCAATTTGATAGGCTAAGTGATAAAATAAAAGCTGCGATTGCATCACTAACAAATAAGCCAATTGCGTTTCTATTTAATACACATATGCACGGTGATCATACCGGAGGTAATGCAAATTTCAATACAGACCATGCCACTCTGGTAGCTCATAACAATGTTCGAAAGCGAGTAATGACCAGTCTGCAAAAAAGCTTAGATGATAAAAAAATTACAATGGCGTATTACAATAAAATGTTACCTGAAGTTACGTTTTCAGAGGATATTACGTTTTATGACAAAGATGAAACAATCATGGCATTTCATGTTCATAATGCTCACACAGACGGCGATGCTATGGTTTATTTTGTAAATAATGATGTTATACATATGGGTGACACCTATTTTGCAGGGAGGTATCCCTATATAGATCTGAAAAGTGGCGGCAGTTTACAAGGTTTTATTGATGCTCAAAAAAAAGCACTAATGGTAATAAGTGAAGAGACACAAATTATACCGGGCCATGGAAGACCTTCCACTAAAAAAGATCTGGAAAGTTATGTTTCCATGTTAGAAGTTCTAAAGACAAATATACTGGCTGCTATAGCAGCAGGGAAAAGTCTTGAGGAAGTAAAAACCGACAATAGTATTAGTGCCGCCTATGATAGCACACATGGCAACAGCTTTATTAAACCAGAGGTCATGAGAGAGACCTTCTATAAAAGTTTAAAGAGCGAATAATATAGTTATAGAAAAAAACCCTGCCGTTTTGCGGTCAGGGTTTAAATATATTTCTATTTTTTTGAGCTTATTGCAATTTAAAAGTAATTGGAATACTAAAAGGTACCCTAACCGCTCTTCCCCTTTGCTTACCGGGGGTCATTCTTGGAAGTTTTTCAATAATCCTCAATGCTTCCTGTTCCAGGTTTTTATCCGGACCACGGTATCTGATATTTCCTATGCTTCCATCTTTCTGAATTGTAAACATAACATTTACTCTTCCCTGAACGCCCATTTCCTGAGCAATTTCCGGATAACGGAAGTTTTTACGAATATGTTTTTGCATCATTTCATTGAAACAGGCTCTTTTATCGCTTGCCCCTTCACAACCAGGAAATATTGGCACATCTTCAATTACCGCAAATGGAACATCAACATCTTCTTCCATTTCGTCTACGTCGACGTCTTCAACTTCTATGACTTCTTCTTCCTGACTCGTTTCTGTCGATTCAATTACAGTTTCTTCTACTTCTTCCTCATCCTCAACAACTTCAATAACTTCAGGCGCAGCTGGTGGTGGTGGTGGAGGAGGGGTTTTGATCTGTTCTGTCATGGGAACTTCCTCATCCAAATTATCTTCAACATTTAATGAAATGTCGTATTCATTGGTTTTATCATAAGTTTTCCACTCAAAGGCACCCCAGACAATTAGCATAACAAAGGCTAATCCTAAAACAAAATATAGCCCGCTATTTTTTCTTAAATCGGCTTTTGGATTCTTTTTTAGTTCCATCTTCTAAAATTTTAATATTCGCTAATTTAACTATTAATTTGTTTAAAAAGCAATTAATCTTTCCATTTTAACGGGGTTTTACCCGAAAAAAGTATAATTATTAAGCCCGCTCCAAAAAATGCACCAATGCTATTGGCCAGGACATCGTATAATTCTCCGCTTCTATTTAGCGTAAATGTATTTTGAATTACTTCAATAACTATACCATAGATAATAACAACAAGCATAGAAATTATTACAGCTCTGGATAAATTTAATTGTCCTTTAGTCTGCTCTCTGATTAACAGTGCCCCCAAAAAGGACGCTACAAAATAAAAAACAAAGTGCACTACCTTATCAAGATGAGGAATGAATATTTCCTGAGTGTCAATTTCTTCAAATGAGTAAAGGCTAAGCGCAGTAATTATAATAATCCAGCAGATAAATCCACTAGTATAAACATAACCCTTAAACACCAATAAGCTCCTTATAATCTGCTTCACTCAAAAGACTTTCTATCTCTGAGGTATCATTTAACTTCACTTTTATCATCCAGCCATCACCATAAGGGTCTGTATTCACTTTTTCAGGTTCATCCTCTAGAAGTTCATTTATTTCTATAATCTCACCACTTAATGGAAGAAAAAGATCGGATACCGTCTTTACTGCCTCCACAGTTCCAAAAACCTCATCCTTATCTAAAGTTTCATCCAGTGTCTCTACTTCAACATACACAATATCACCTAATTCTCCCTGTGCAAAATCTGTTATGCCCACGGTAGCAATATCCCCGTCAATCCTTATCCATTCGTGATCTTTGGTGTACTTTAAATCGGATGGTATATTCATTTTGTTTCGTTTTATTTTGCCAGCAAATGTACTAGATAATCTGTTGGTTTTCAAAAAAAAATAAATTGGATAAGAGGGTGAATTCTTAAATGACCGAAAATAAAATTAAAACAAAATCCTGAAAAATAATCTTAAGTCTTTGATTCTTAGCCCCCGACTAAATATTTTTAGTTTCCGAAGTTATATCGAATGGTAAACCCCGAATTTATAGTAGTTTGTGGAAATGCTGTAGAAACAGCAAACTTAGAGAATGAGTAATCAAAAAAGAATAATGCGTTTAGGTTTTTACTAAGAGCATAGTCTGCTGTAAATTTAGCAGATAATAAATTCTGCCCTGCAGTTATCTGATTATTCTCTAAACTGAGATTCCTTATAATAGTGAGATTATCCCTTAATGTAAAATCTGCTTTTAAATTTAAATCACCCTTCAAACGTTGCTTTTGTCCACCTATATTAGTTACAAATTTTACATCCTTAAAACGATATCCCAGTCCCAGTGTATAATCCTGTCCATTGATCTCTGTAAGCAAATTATTGTCGAAGCTAAATGAATATGCTCTGTCTGTTCCTACTTCTGCCACGACACTTAATGAATTTTGCATTTCAAAATCTACCCTGATTAAAGGATTGAACTGGTCTGTAAGAACAACATTATTTATGATATTCTCCGGAAGAAAATCCTGTGTTTCCGGATTTATCGGAGGGAGATTATCATTGACAAGCTGAGACCTCTCGAGGTTGGTTTGAAATGTATTTATACTGTATGCAGATCTATAACCATGGCTTAATGAAAAACGCTTGAACTTCTTCTTAAATGATTTAATCCGCATTAACCCAGTATACTTAATATTCCAGTTGGGAACGGGGATTTCCCTAAAAGCATCTAAATTAACCCTATTTACATCCTGACCGGTGTAGGCGGCAAAGAAAGCCGGTAAAATCACATCCTGGCTGGTTGGACCATATCTTAATGGATATCCGTTTTCATCTACCCCTTCATCCGGACTGGACCTGTCAGAGAACAACCTCTCTGCTACAACAATCCTGTTATTTTTGAAAGTTTCGAAATTCTTTGATTCAAATTCATCACTTTTACTAAAGGTTGTACCAATCATTATAGTTGATATACTGAAGTTGCCAAAAGTGTTGGGTGTTTGAGGTATATACACCCCGCCATTGATCTCAAAGTTCTCTTGTAAACTGCTCGAAAATTGCCTGTCTGCCAATAAATCAATGGTTAAATCCCTAACGGGCTGGGCTGTAGCAGTAATATTCAGCTGTTTGTTAGTTCGTTTTATAAATTGTTCGTTAAACTCATTATATGGTGTAAGCCAGCCGTTACGGGCTGCTTCAAAGCGCACATCTTTCTGGCTTCCGAAGACAAAACCTAATGACGGTTGTGTAGTTCCAATAAATCCAATAGATTGGGTATACCCCGGCAAAACCGTACCGTTATTTTCCCTGTAGTTGACGTTAATACGTTTTACCATTGTTACTATATCAACAACAGTATTAAATGCACCACTACTTTTCTTTTTAGGTTTTTCCTCACCATCTGCCGGGTTACCCGCTTTATCGCGGCGCACAGGAGTACTGCTGACATCACCTTTACCGTCTCTCCTTTTAAGCCCTATCTGATCATAAAAGCGCTGCATAGTAAGCGCTGTGGTAATGGTATGTGTATTGGCATTTTGTATTGTATTGATAACTGCATCAGGATCTCCAAGGGCGTCCTGAACGACTTCATTTAAGGCATCACCACCCCGCTGCCAATCAAAATTACTAGTGTACGTATATTGCGCATTGATAAAGTCCAGAATGGGTATCTTGTTAAGTGGAATATCATAATTGAGCTGAAATTGCTGGGCATGCCTGTTAGGTTCTCCGATATCGAAGAAACCATTCCAAATATTCAGGTCCTGATTAATATCAGAATCCGGGTTCCCATCTTCATTAAAATAGTTTCGTACAATATTATTGTTAGAAGCCGTTATATTCAGGCGCAAAGATTTGGATAAACTATAATTAAGCGCATATTGCCAATTAAAAAGATAATTTCTTTGCTGGAGCACCGGCAATGGAAGCTTATCAACACCAGCTTCAACAACATCTCTAAACCGCTGTTGGTTGAATTGACGATTGTAATCAGACTGGACTGAAAAGCTAGTTGGCAACAAATTAAAATTCATGTCTTTTAACCATTTTAAATAGCTCCCGGTAAATAAGGAATCCTTTTTTTCAAAAGGTGCAACGGAAGCAGGTTTAAAATTGTAATTATATACAAATCCTGTCTTTATATTCTGATCCTTTAAACTTGCCACTTCAAAATCCCTGTGCTCTGTTTGGTTATAGGAATAATTAAACGTGAAATTTTCAATGTCATAAATACGGGCCTTGGCTTCAGGACCCCTGTTTTTTCGGACTCCAATAAAGTTTATACTTGTTCTCTTTGTATAGTCTTCTGCCTGCTCCCTAATTTCTTCTTCTTCTTCCGTCGTATTTGCGGCATCTATCCTGTCCTTAAGCTTTAGATCGTCATAAACAGGATCAAATTCGGGAGTTATTAATTGCTCCGAAATTCCATAATTAAAAGGAATTTGAACATTCCATTTTTTTGGTAGAAGTTGTCCGATAGATACATTTGTAACTACATCATAGGCTACAGCATCCTCTCTGGAGCGTTCATTTGGTCTTTGATCTACAGATCCAAATCCCGGAGTACTTTTACCTCCCGTGGCAGTTACATTAGCAAAATCTGCCAGGTTTGCATCAACGGCAGCAAGCGCAGCCCACCCCCCATTATTGTCTAAGCCTGCCATACGTAATTCGTTAAACCAAACTTCACCACGAGCGGGTAGATTATCAATATTCTTAACTCCCAGCATAGCACTTCTAAGGGTCCCTATTGAAGGGTTACCCCTGATTCCGATACGAATCTGCCCAAGGACTCTGGGAGCAAACTCATTGACCGAAACCACTTCTCCATCTATTATTTCATAAAAATTAAGTTCGTTTAGAGACTGGTCTGCTATACCTTGAGATTTGATCCTGGTGAGGTCACTCAGAGCAATATCCATTTCATTTATTTCGGGCCAAATTTCTTCCGGAGTGGTAGAACCAAAAGGCGTAAACTTTAAAGGGACTTCTATTTGATAGAAATTTTCTGAGAAATCTGTCCCAATTCTTAAAAATGCAACCAGGGGCACATCATCATCCAGATAATCAGAATTCACAATCTTTTCAGCATGTAAAAACATCTTTAACCTTTTGTATTGTCGGATATCAATGTTTACATTTTTAAAAACACCCCGGGAATCCTGAGGCTCAAGATTCTCTACTCTGAATGATAAAGACTGTTCATTCTGACGAATGATAGTGTTATTGTTATTTAGTTGTTCTCTAAGTACCCCGGGAGGCAGGACATAAGGAATAGGTGTTCTGGAATTATTCTCTTCTATGTTTACCGTATTAACATCAACTACTGTTGCGTCATCTGTTGGGTCATCGTTATTTGAGGATAGGGTTTTTAAATAATTTCTCCAATCGATGCGCACAAGATCCAGGGTCGCAAATCGTAAAACAACATCATCAGTAAAGCCGGTAAGATACATGCGCATAAAACTGATTGATCTAAAATCCGTTACCCCGCCTATAGCATCTGTAAAATCACTTAATGGAATCTTGTATTGAATCCAACGGCGGTTTAATTGAGTTCCGTTAGGTAAATCTGGTGTAGTTCCTTCACTGATATCTGTTACATAGAGATCGTTAATAGTAGTGTTAGGCTTAATAGGGATACGATACTCAAAATAGCTATTGATAGTATTCATGGTAAGGTCGCGGTTAACATCTTCCACGTCGGGTAATGTTGTAGACCCCCGATCAGTATTTGTAACAGTAACAGGTGAATTTCCCTCGGTATTATTAAAGTCAATGTAGCGTTCTAAAATACCCCCATCCCTGTTTAGATAGTATTGAAAATTATCAAGAGCGGGATCTTCTGGTGGTCCATTGTAGCCCTGTGCAGCTTCCCGACTATCATCAAGACCATCAAAACCTATATCCTGCAAAGAACGGTTAGTTTCACTTGCATCAAAAGCGTAAACCAAAGACTGGGTGGCAGGAACTTCACCCCAAACAGTCGATGTAGTGAGATCATTGCTGTTCAGACCCGGCAAGCCGTTTTCATATTGCTTTCTTCCATCATTCAGAATATCCTCAGAGATATTACCTAAATTTATAACCAATTCACCCGGGCCTGTGGCTATACCATCCACATAAGGATCCATGACCCAGAATTGAACAAACTCAACATTTGATTGTTCAAAATTTGTACTACTTAAAGAACGCATCATTCCGGCCCATTTTTGATCTGGCTGGAGGCCATCAAAAGTAGCGCTGGCATTATAAGGTCCTTTCTGATTTGGATAATAGGCCATATCAAAAGTATTCTGGACTGTAGTTTGCCCCTGGGCTATATCGGTTTGCGGGAATACTTCATCAATAAAAACCCTTCGTGTCTCATTTGTAGATATATCATCATCATTAATCCCCGAAGGACGCTGGTTTGTATAAAAAATAGGATCTATAGTATACCAGGCCATTTTAGCCCTTTCAAAACCTGTTTCCAAATCCTGCTCCCCATCAACTCGGAACTCTACGGGCGTACTGGCCAATGACCAGCCCAATGAAGAACGGATATCTATTAGGGCTTGCGCGCCTTCAAAATCATCTAAATAAGTGGTTGTTTCTCCCTGAAAGTCAGCATTTTTGGGAGAGTTGGGGTTAAGGTATGCTGCTTCAGCACGAACCGATACATTAGAGGCCACATCGGTATCTATATTCGGTAATTTGTTTACCAGCCTGGTTAAAAATGGAACCTCTGTTGAAAAATTTGCATTAAGACCAAAGATGCTATTATTTACCGGTTCAACGCCATAATTAGACTTCTGAGTAAGCGGTCTTTCATTTAAGTTTTGAAAGGTTCCCCCTAATATAAAATTCTCGTTGAATTTATGTTCAACATTGAAACCCGTAAATCTTCTGGTCTGCTGGCCAAAAATGGCGTTGTTCTCTACAGAAATATTTATTGGTGTATTTGAAGCCTGCAAACTAGGATCCAGTATTTGTACCGTCCCTGCCTGATAATTTACTGTGTAATCTATTCCTTCCTGCAATTGACGACCTCCTGCCGTTACCCGTACAGATCCTCTGGGTACATTAAAAGCACCTATTGGAATACCGCTAGATCCTTCCGATTTATATCGCCCCTTAAGTTTAAATCTGTTTTTCTCTGCATCTTGCAAAGAGGCCGCTTTAGTGAGGGCATACATATTTCTAAAAACATATTTTTGCTGGTTTTCATTATATCCCTGATCATTTTCCACATCATAGACACCACCACCTAACACATCAAACAAAAATTCCCCAAAAGGTTCCACTTTAGTGAATAGAATTAAGCCATTTTGGGTATTCACAGTTATGCCCGGAACAAAATCAAAGAAACCATCTCCGCCTCTCTGAACATCATTAAAAGCATTCAGTCGATCGAGATTAAAAACATCCAGAAGAATTCTATCCTGTAACGCACCCTCCGGAGAATTTTCATCGGGCCATCCGGATCCCGGGCCTTCTACTACTGGCAGAATATAGTTTCGGGGGGTTGGATCTGAATATAAAATATTAAATCTGAAATCTTCCTGACTAAGTTGAAAAGCACCTGTGGCATATATGTTTTTCATCATAAGATCCCAGATAGGGTCCGCCACATTGGTAATATTACTTTTTAATAATTTCAGAACCAGGGTATTGTTATTAATTTGAGCAACCTCTACACCAGGTGAGACCGTAGTCGCGTCTATGCCACCATTGGCAAATTCCCCAACCTGAAAAATTTCACCATTAAAGGTATACTGAAAGGCTACTGCCAGTACTTCATCATTGCTTAAGCGTTGGTTCAGAGATATATATCCCAATTGTGAATCAAATTGGTAATCTCTTCCTGTTTCAAGTTTTCTGGCGTTTTCCAAAATGGCATAGTCAAATCCCTGATTTACCTGATATCCTGTATTTATATCAAATCCATCATCTACAGTGGCAATATCCCTTATGTTGGAGTTTAGTACACCGCCGTTATCAATTAAAAGTGGATCGTAGTCATTAGCATTGTTTCTGGGTAATTCCTGGTTGGTACCTGAGGTATTAAAAAATCCTGCCGGTTCGCCATTGGCAATTCCAATCCTGGTATTATCCTTTAGGGCCTCACCTAAATCCTGAATAGCAACTATGTTTCTGACATTAAGTGTTTGCTGACCTCTATTTGTAACCCAAACTTCGAGACGGGTTATTTGAACCTGACTTTTAATGAAGGGGTAATTGGTTAATGCCTCATCATACTGATCTCTAAAAAATTGGGCCAGAAAAAAGTGTTTGTCCTCGTCGTAGTCCAGAGCAGATAATTCAAAATCATTTAAGGTTCCACCGCCCTGAGCCACTACGGAACTGTTTTGAGATTGTTGTTCAGAGAAGACTGCAGTTACCGTAGTCCTGCCAAATTGCAATTGAGTTTTTACACCGAAAAGGCTCTGAGCCCCTCTGATCAAAGAGCTATTTAAAGGAAAGCTTACATTACCAACCTCAATTTTTCTGATTATATCATCTTCTGTGGGCGTGTAATCTAATTTTATCAAATTTTGAAAATCGAAAGTGGCTTCAGTATCATAATTCGCAGTTACCTGTAAACGCTCTCCAATTTTACCCAGCAAGCTTAAACTGATCCGCTGATCAAAATCAAATGAGAGATTGGTACGGTTTCTTGGAGATAGAGCCGGGTTATCATTTTTTTGCCAAATGATCCCAAGGTCCATTGCTACAGATCCCTGGGGGATGACTTCAATAGTATTACCCCCAAATATGGTTTCAAAAAATCCGCTGTTTACATAAAAATTTGGAAGCAGGTTTTTTCGGGCTTCCTCGGAGCCTGCTTTTTTTCCTGAGAAGGCATCTATTTTCTCTTTGAAATAGAACTTCATGTTTTCTTTTTGAACAAGGTCCAAATACTGCTCAGGAGTAAGTATTATGGGGTAGCTAATATCAAAATCGCCCACCATTTCAGAATAGATATATCTGTCGAGTTTGGGGTCATAGGTATATTTGGAAACAATGCTATCAGGGTTTTCCATTGCAATTCTACCTAAAGCAAATCCTGTCTGAACCGAATCTACCTGTATAGAATCTGTCTCCTGTTCATTTGTCTCCTGGGCTTGTGTAGTATTCCAAACTCCAAAAAAAATGAAGGATAGTAAAAAAAGCTTAAATGAAAATGATTTAAGATTTGATTTTGCCCCTTTTTTCAAACTTATTACAAATTTTTAAGCGCGTGTTTTATAATGTCCTCTGCGCTTAGTGAGGGGTCCTGAGCTAAAACCTTGTCCACAGCCTTTTCTGACTGTCTCCGGGCAAACCCGAGAACCTCTAAAGCAGATAACGCTTCTTCTTTATTTGTATTGTTTGAATTTTGTGAAACTTCGTCAATATCATAGATTTTTAAAACCTTGTCTTTTAGGTCTAAAATAACCCGTTGCGCCGTTTTAGCACCTATACCCTTAACAGCCTGTATTGTAGGAACATCCCCACAAGCAATTGCATCTCTAATCTGAAAGGGCGTAAGTGAAGAAAGCATGGTCCTTGCAATATTTGATCCGATTCCGGATACGGATAGTAACAACCTGAATATTTCTCTTTCTGAGTTTTCGGCAAATCCATAAAGCGTATGCGAGTCTTCCTTTATCTGTAAATGCGTAAAAAGTTGAATATTTTCAGTATCTGAAATTTTTGAAAATGTATGAAGGGATATATTTACGAAATAGCCAACGCCGGCGCATTCTATTACTACGTAAGTGGGATTCTTTTCTACAAGCCTACCTTTTAAATGGGTAATCATTTATTTTTTGTTCTTTGTTGAAATGGTTTATTAATCTGTTTCATTGCCCAACCCCATTTTTACCTTCCGCCTTTTCTCACGTTCCTGGGCATCAATAACGGCTACAGCTGTCATATTCAACATCTCTTCTACACTGGCACCCAATTGTAATACGTGGACTGCTTTTCTGAGGCCCAGCATAATTGGCCCAATTGATTCTGCTGCATGAAGCTCTTTTAGTAATTTATAGGTAATATTTGCAGATTCAAGATTAGGGAAAATTAAGGTATTTACTTTTTTACCTGCCAGAGAGGAAAAAGGAAATAGACTTTTTCGAAGTTTTTTGTTAAGTGCAAAGTCGGTTTGTATCTCGCCATCCACTACTAATTCCGGATTTTTTGAGTGTAATATCTTGATAGCTTCTCTTACTTTTACGGCATGTGGATGATTGGAGGAACCAAAATTAGAATACGAAAGAAGTGCCAAAACAGGATCAAAACCAAATGCCATGCCTAGATTAGCTGTCATCTGAGTTATCTCTGCCAATTCTTCTGCATTTGGATCAATATTTATGGAGGTATCTGAAAGGATTAATGGACCTCTTTGAGTAATCATAATATGAGCTGTTGCGGCCCTTGAAACATTATTCGCTTTTCCTATGACTTCAAAAATTGGTTTCACGACATTTGCGTATGCCCTTGAATGTCCTGAAATCATTCCATCTGCATCACCTTCTAAAACCATCATTGCCCCAAAATAATTACGCTCCCTCATTTTTGTGTTGGCACCGTATAAGGTAACTCCGTTTCTTTTTCTTGCTTCGAAGAATTTAGCAGCGTAAGTTTTTCTTTTAGCTTCAGAATCTTCGTCTTTAGGGTCAATTATTAAAACATCTGCATCAAATTCCAATTCCTTTTTTAATTCTAGGATGATCTCTTTGTTTCCTAATAAAATGGGGATAGCAATACCCTCTTCGTAAGCAATTTGCGCAGTTTTTAATACATCAAGATGATTCGCTTCGGCAAAAACAATCTTTTTTGGATTACTCTTGGCCCTGTTCATCAACAGCCGCATTACCTTATTATCATCTCCGGATCGTTTCAGGAGTTCCTCCCTGTATCTGTTCCAGTCTTCAATAGGTGCTTTGGCCACACCGCTTTCCATAGCTGCTTTTGCTACGGCCGGGGGTATTTCTGCTATAAGCCTGGGATCAAAAGGTTTTGGAATGATATAGTCCTTACCGAAGGTTAATCTGGTTTCACCATATGCAATATTTACCTGTTCAGGAACTGGTTGCTTGGTCAATTCAGACAATGCTTTTACAGCCGCCATTTTCATGGCTTCATTGATTTTAGTGGCTCTAACGTCCAGTGCCCCACGAAAAATAAAGGGAAAGCCTAAAACATTATTTACCTGATTAGGATGGTCAGATCTTCCCGTGGCCATAATAACATCATCTCTGGTACTACAGGCCAGTTTGTACTTTATTTCAGGGTCAGGATTAGCCATTGCAAAGACAATAGGGTCTTTTGCCATAGACATAAGCATCTCAGGAGTGAGGATATCAGCAATTGAAAGACCTATAAAAACATCCGCGTCTTTAGTAGCTTCAGCCAAGGTATTTATCTTTCTCTTAGTTGCAAACTCGCGTTTTTCTTTGGAGAGATTTTCTGCATCCTGGCGAATTATACCTTTGCTATCAAGCATCACAATATTCTCTGAAATTGCTCCAAAGGCTTTGTAAAGCCTGGTGCATGATACCGCCGCGGCACCTGCTCCACTTACTACGATTTTTACCTTTTCAATTTTCTTGTTCGCAATCTCCAGTGCATTTAGCAATGCTGCTGCAGAAATAATCGCTGTCCCGTGTTGATCGTCATGCATCACAGGAATATCTAACTCTTCCTTTAATCTTCGTTCAATTTCAAAAGCTTCAGGAGCCTTAATATCTTCCAGATTTATCCCACCAAAAGTGGGTGCAATTATCTTTACGGTTTCTACAAATTTATCTACGTCTTTTGTATCCAGTTCTATATCAATCCCATCTATGTCTGCAAAAATCTTAAATAGTAAACTCTTGCCTTCCATTACGGGTTTGGAAGCCTCAGGTCCAATATCTCCAAGTCCCAGTACTGCGGTACCATTAGAAATAATTGCTACAATATTTCCCTTGGCCGTGTATTTATAGACATTCTCCTTATCCTTTTTAATTTCCAGGCAGGGTACTGCAACACCCGGTGAGTACGCAAGAGCCAGATCACGCTGGGTGGCGTAAGGCTTTGTAGGAACAACTTTAATTTTCCCGGGTTGAGGTTTTGCATGATAGATTAATGCCTCTCTTCTTTTCTTTTCTTCGGACATGGATTTATTTTGATTCTCAAATTTAAGAGTATTTCTTCTGATACAAACATATCTTCGAATACAATTAAAATTCTATCAATTTTTGGATGATATTTTTGCGACTCAAATAACTCTTACTGAAATAAAAAATCTAATATTGTAATATCCCTGTATAAGATTATTGAGTTTTCGATTTGCGGTATTCCCTTATTTACGTTTTTTTTCAGCGGTTACGTTTAAGCGCAATGCCAAAATTGCGGCAATAATAAAGAATGTACCCCCAAAGAGCATTGCGTTTACAGCATTACCCCCCAAGAAGATCTTAAAGATTGGCCCGAACGTAAGTGTTTCAATTCCCATAGGAATCACAATCATCATATTCAAAATACCCATATACACACCACGACGCTCCTGAGGTACAATGTTGGAGACCATAGTATAAGGAATACCCATCATTGCAGCCCAACCGATACCGAAAAGTACCATTGGAAACAGGACATAAATTGGATCTGCAATATATGGTATGCTCATTAAAGCTAATCCAGTACCAAATAAACTTGCTGCATAAATTTTCTTTCCACCAAATTTTAATGTCAATGGAACCAAGGCTAAAGCAACAACAACAGTTGCAATATTATAAGTCGTACTCATTTTTGCAGATTGAGCAGCAGCCGATGAGAGATCATATCCCATAGTTTTCATGAACAAGGGTGTTATAAACTGCCAATAAACAAATAACGCATACCATTGGAAAAGATATACCACAGAGAGCTTCCACATAAACTTGGGCATATCCTTAACCGCTTTGGCAATTTCAATAAACGGTATTTTAAAACGTTCTGCAAAAGGCAATTTCTTATGCGAATTAATTACCTCAAGTTCTTCATCGCTAGGGGGAATTTCCGGGGTTTTGAGTACAGACCATAAAATGGTGGTTACAGATAAAACCGAACCTATAAAAAAGGAATAGTACAACCATTTAGGAATTGAACCTGTCACCTCCGAAGCAGCATCTCCACCAAACCAATCTTGGAACAAGAAAATAGAGGCATTGGCAAGTACAATACCGGCACCAACAAAAAGACTCTGCATTTGATAACCCAAACTCAGTTGTCTACTGGGTAACTTGTCACCTACAAAGGCCCTATAAGGTTCCATGGCCATGTTGTTACCTACATCTAAAATCCAAAGTAACCCAACAGCAAACCATAATGCAGGACTTAAAGGGAATGCGAACAAGCACAAACTTCCAATTATAGCCCCGATTAGAAAAAATGGTTTTCTACGACCCCACCGGGGTGACCATGTTTTATCAGAAATGGCTCCTATAAGAGGCTGAACGATCAAACCTGTAACCGGGCCCGCAATATTTAATATAGGTAGCATATCTTCAGGTGCCCCTAAAAAAAGAAAAATAGGGTTGATCGCACTCTGTTGTAACCCAAAACTAAATTGGATGCCGAGAAAACCGACGTTCATATTGAATATTTGCCAAAAACTTAACTCGGGTTTCGTAATCTTCATAGTACGTGCTGTGTAGATATAACAAATTTAATTCTATTGTAAATACTTGGTAAACAGACTTTCAATATAGCTCTTTATCTTTGTTAACAGTAAAATCTTACTTAAAACTTAATTATTTTAACTTCGAAAACGTTATAGTTAAGAAGGTGCCTTATTCCAGAAATTTTATGTTTCGCTTTAACCCTGAAAATTTCGTGCGCTTAACCGCAGATTTTTGAAAGACTTTTTTAAAAACGTCTTCAGTGATTTCTTCCCAGTCCTTTTTGGTCATAGTCAACAAATCCGGATGCGGATTAAACAGCGGTTCTGCATGGGGTTTAGAAAATCTGTTCCAGGGGCAGACATCCTGGCAGACATCACAACCAAAGATCCAGTCGTCAAACTTATTTTTTACAGAAGCCGGAATTTCATTCTTAAGTTCAATAGTAAAATAGGAAATACATTTGCTGCCGTCTACTACATAAGGTTCAACAATGGCTTCAGTGGGGCAGGCATCTATACAGGCCGTACAACTCCCGCAATGGTCAGTCACAGGGAAATCGTATTCCAGTTCCAGATCCACTATTAATTCTGCAATAAAATAAAAGGAACCTATTTGTTGGGTGAGGAGATTTGAATGTTTCCCCATCCAACCCAGGCCACTTTTCGCTGCCCATGCCTTATCCAGAACAGGTGCGGAATCAACAAAGGCCCGGCCATGCACTTCCCCTATTTCTTCTGATATAAACTCCTGAAGTTGTCTTAATTTGGATTTGATGACATGGTGGTAATCCCGGCCATAGGCGTATTTGGATATTTTATAGGTCTCTTTGTTTTGAATTTCCTGTGGATAATAATTCAACAAGAGCGAAATAACAGATTTGGCGCCGTCAACCAATAAGCGAGGATCCAGACGTTTGTCGAAGTGGTTTTCCATATACTGCATCTCTCCATGCATTTTATTTTTTAGCCAATTTTCTAATCTCGGTGCCTCTTCCTCCAAGAAATCTGCTTTGGAAAACCCACAAGACAAAAAACCGAGGCGTTTGGCTTCGGTTTTAATGAGTTGCGAATTCTTATTTTTTGTTCGTAACAAGGTGTTTTAAGCTTTTGTGCAATTGGCCTAATTCAGGGCATTAAGCTAAGATACAATTTATACAAATGGAACCTAATTTGGGACTATTGGTTTTATCCTTGTTGCCAGATTGTTAAGAAAACTCCTGGGAAATCTTTCTTTTTGTGCATGTCTATTGGCCATTCATTTATAGTATTAAGAAATCGATAAAATTATACTGTTTACCGTGGCTCAAAACAGATAGGCACGGTCCTTGGTTTTAAGGATATCAACGGGTTAACTTCCACGGTTTTAAGATTGGTGCTAATTCGATATTTCTTAATGATTTGCGCTATAGCAATGATCATTTCGTACATGGCAAAATTATTCCCCACGCACATTCTGGGGCCGGCTCCAAATGGATAATAATAATTAGAATAATCCCTTTTTAATGCACTATCAAATCGGTTCGGATTAAATTCTTCAGGCGATTCCCAAAAATCGGATGACCGGTGCAATTCGTAAATAGACATTAAAACCAGGGAGCCTCTGGGAAAACTCTGTCCCTTAACAACATCATCAGCGATGGCCATTCTATCAATAACATATGCAGGAGGATAGAGTCTTAAGGCTTCCTCAATGCATTGTTTTGTATAAGTTAATTGAGACAGGCAGTGCATCAGGTCATCAGCTTCCAGGTCTATATCCTTAACTTCTGCTAAAATTTTATCCTGAATGTTTGGGTGTTTGGCCAGGAGAAAAAGCGTAAAACTAAGTGCGTTGGCGGTGGTTTCATGGCCCGCGGTAAACAGAATAAGGACTTCATCTATTAACTGGCGCCTGGGCATATGCGTACCGTCTTCATAGGTAGCATTTAACAGCATATCCAATAAATCATCCTTGTCTTCTTTAGAAGCCAAACGTTCCTCGATAATATTATTTAAAATTTTCCTTCCTTTTTCGGCGAGGTTCAAATGCTCTTTTATTTCACCACTTAGTTTAAACCACCATTTAAGGTATGGTTGCCTCATTTCTTTAATTAACATCTTCTGGTTACGCTCCGTAAAATCCTGGAGTTGTTCCATACTTTCTTGAATATCTGAACGGCTAAAAAGCGCCTGAGCCACGACCTGGAATGCCAAATCGCCCATTAAAGGAAATACATCCTGGGTTGTTCCGGGTTCTATTCTACTTAATTCAGAATCAATGGCCTGCTTCATGATACCCAGTAATCCCTGAAGCTTTTTTTTGTGAAATGCGGGTTGTACCATACGGCGATGTACACGCCAGTGTTCTCCGTTTGAGGTCAGAATTCCATGTCCGATATATTTAGCAAGATCGACCGTTTGAAGTTCAGATTTCTGATACTTCCTGTGCTGTTTTTGAAGTACATGTTTAATTATGGTAGCATTACGAGTAAAAATTACAGCTTTCCTAAAACCTACTCTGACTCTGAAGATATCACCATATTTTTCAAAATTCGCCCTATGGAAAGGCAAAGGGTTTTTAAGAATTGTCTTTCTGTTCTTAAAAACCTGGAATTGCGAGATAGTCGGTAGGTCTTTCATTTTTGTTCCAAAAACCATTCAATGTGAGTGCAATTCTCACATGTGTAGCAATGGGCACTTTTATTTGCCCAGTCTACATCAAATAAAGAAGCCAGCCTGGTATTCAATTGTGCTTTTCGGTAATAGAATGCATCGTGTGAACATATAGTACATCTCAGCTTCTTGCCCAGGACACTAATTTGTTGCGGATGTACTTCTTTTTTTCCAAATACTGACATGTTTCAGGGTTTTTTAGTTTGAGTTTTGAATTTATCTATGATAATTAAAGAGACCTCAAAGGCTTCTGCTTATTTATAACCTCAATTTCCTGGTTGAAGGTTCTAAAATAAACCGGGTTGGGAACTTCCTTTAATTCTGCCCAAGTGGGTGTAAGCTAATTCGGTGACTTCCCTGCCCCTTGGGGTGCGCATAATAAATCCCTGCTGAATTAAAAAAGGTTCATAGACTTCTTCAATCGTTTCTGCGCTCTCTGATACCGCCGTAGCCAACGTACTAATTCCTACAGGACCTCCTTTAAACTTATCGATAATTGTCGTTAAAATTTTATTATCCATTTCATCTAATCCATGTGTATCTACGTTCAGGGCTTTTAATCCGTATCTTGATATATTCATATCAATATTCCCATCGCCCTTTATTTGAGCAAAATCTCTTACCCTTCTTAGTAAGGCATTGCTTATTCTTGGAGTTCCCCTACTTCTTCCTGCAATTTCGATTGCTGCATCATCTGTAATTGGAACTCTTAGAATATCTGCACTTCGCAATACTATCGTTGATAACAATTCAGTCCTGTAATACTCAAGCCTGCTGGTTATGCCAAATCTGGCTCGCATAGGAGCCGTTAATAGTCCCGAGCGCGTTGTAGCCCCGATTAATGTAAAAGGGTTTAAATTTATTTGCACCGACCTGGCGTTTGGGCCGGTTTCAATCATGATATCAATTTTATAATCCTCCATAGCAGAGTACAAATATTCTTCAACTATAGGACTTAGTCTATGAATTTCATCTATGAACAAAACATCTCGTTCATCCAGATTGGTAAGTAATCCTGCAAGATCTCCCGGTTTATCCAAAACCGGACCGGAAGTAATTTTTATTCCAACTCCCAATTCATTCGCAAGGATATGTGCCAATGTTGTTTTGCCTAATCCCGGCGGACCATGAAATAAAGTATGATCCAGGGCTTCATTACGTTGGTTTGCAGCCTGTACGAAAACCTTCAGGTTCTCCAATACTTGCTCCTGACCTGTAAAATCATCAAAAGTAACAGGTCTTAAAGCACGTTCAATATCCAATTCCTCTTGCGAAAAAGATGAGCCGGTAGGATCAAGATTATCATTCATGTTTTCAAAGATAGTAAAAAAGAAAAGCGGTAAATATCACAAAATGTACCTGCTTCTTTATATTAAGACAAATCCTTGAATGCACATGACATTTGTCATCTTTTTTACAAAGATTTATTGCATTCTTTGCATAGAATTTATGAATTATCACTAAATTATCAGTAGTTAGGAAAGTACAATCTTCAAAAACAAAAAAACAATGAAAACATCTTTTAGTCTTCAAAAATATGGTATTGAAACGGAGCAAGTTTATAGGAATAGTAGTGTTCCTGTGCTTTATGAATTAGGATTACGATTAGAAAAGGGAACAGCTATTTCCGATGTGGGAGCACTTATGACCTACTCTGGTGAAAAAACCGGTCGTAGCCCAAAGGATAAGAGAATCGTAAGACATCCAGATTCCGAAAAAAATATTGACTGGGGTCCAATCAATATTGGATTGGATGAACATACCTTTATGGTAAACCATGAACGTGCATTGGATTTTTTAAATATATGC
>Ga0316201_10000525_pt1 | contig 22208 bp, 23 predicted proteins | sample CS6wburrow_MG_FD_204516 | JGI IMG/M metagenome (GOLD analysis project Ga0316201, IMG submission 204516) | Coastal sediment microbial communities from Delaware Bay, Delaware, United States - CS-6 worm burrow | ecosystem: Environmental > Aquatic > Marine > Coastal > Sediment | place: USA... | reverse complement strand
ACAGTCGAGCTCAATGCGGTGCCGCTGACCGTAGTCAAAGGTAATCGTCGAGACATTGTCGATTCCAAAACGATCGACCGCCCAATACAGGCAGGTCGTTGAATCCTGTCCGCCCGACAGCACCACCAGCGCTTGCTCACCTTGGGATGCCACTACTGCGTACCTTCTAAATTCGGCTTCCGAACATCGTTCGACTTCGGCCAGCCGTTTTCATAGTCGCTCCAGTCCGGTCTCTTCTGTTCGACCAGGTAGTCGGCGGTCAATTCTTCAGAAACGCGCATGAGCTCTTCTGCCATCACACTATTGTGCATGTGGCCGGTTCCTTTAATCGTCACTGCGTTGCAATCCTCAAAGTACTGCCCGCTAACCGCACCCAGAGCTTCGCTCGTGGCCACGAAGCAACTTGTCGCAGCACCTTCTTCCAGGGTCTTCCCGGCAAACTTCGTCAAAAGGCCGAATCCGAAACGCGTAAGCGGATTGAGGTTACGATCGATATCCGTATTGATCACACCCGGATGCAGCGAGTTGCTGGTAATACGGGTGCCGCGCAACAGCTCGCCGAGGCGCAGCGAGAACAGCACGTTGGCCAGCTTCGACTGACCGTAGGCGGCCGAGTCACTGTAGTCGTGAGCCATCGCAAGGTCATTGAACTTGATGCCAACAGAGGGTGCACCTCGATAGGCCGCGCGACTTGCGACGACAACGATTCTGGCCTGCCACGCAAGAAACAGGCGGTCCAGCAGGCGGTTCACAAACACGAAGTGGCCGAGATGATTGATCACAAAATGTTTCTCGATCCCATTGATGAGCTGTCGCTCATTGCCACCGCCGCGATAGCCAGCGTTGCAAACGAGGATATCGATCGGGGTACGCAGGCCACGTATCGATTCAGCGCAATGCACTACGGATTCAAAGTCGGATAGTTCAAGGCGGGCCGGCATAGTCTGACCCACCACGCGAGAACAAGCGGCGCGCGCTTTGTCGAGAGAACGACTCGTACCGACCACCAGCGCACCGCGCTTCGCCAGCACGCGCATTGTCTCAAAGCCGATACCGGATGTGCAGCCGGTGACGACCGCCAGCTTGCCGGTGAGGTCGACCCCTTCCGTTACCGCTTCGGCTGTTGATGATTCGTCAAACGAACTTCGCGGCACACCCTCAACCGCGACCTTCTCGACGTCACTGCAGGCGGAAAGCTGGCTGGCCGTCAGCGCGGCACCTGCCATACCCATGAATTGCCGGCGATCAATCGCCACCGTGACCGTCCTCACCGAACAAAGCGGCCAACGCATTTTGCGCTGCGTCTGCCTCGGACTTCCTGTGCGGCTCGAACGCCTGCGACGACGGCTTGAACCAGTCGCAAAAATTCACGCGTTCCTTTTCTGTGACGTCCTCGGCCCCGTCTTCCCGACACTGGCGAGGCACGGAGCGATCGAAGTACACACACATCTTACAAACGTGCACATCGGCACTGCACTCCGGGCACTGGTCGCGGCGCGACAGGGGCAACGACAGCGTGCTGAGTGACGCGCCGCAGCGAAAGCAGACAATATTCTCCGACATACGATCTTCCGAAAGGGTCTGGAAGGTCGCAGTATAACGTCTCAGTTACGCTGTCCCGGAACGAACTCGTTCATCACCGCGTCTTTCAGGATATCGGGCGGCAGCATTCCCTGCGCGAGGATGAAGTCGTGATACGCCTTCTGATCAAAATGCTCTCGCAATTTGAGCTCCGTTTGAGTACGCAGCGCCTGCATCTTGTTGTAGCCATAATAGTAAGCGGTCGCCTGACCCGGCGCTCGATAGGTGTAGCGTTCCACTTCGTTTTGGGCCCAGCTCTCGCCAATCGCCACATCGTTAATGATCAGGCTTTTGGCCTCTTCGGGCGTGATCAGGCCCAGATTGAGCATGGGATCGAGAAACATGCGCGCAGCGCGCATGAGGCGATATTGCAAACTGATCAGCTGGCCCTCCAGCGGCAGGTACGGACGAACGATCGCCTCGGCATAGAGGCCCCAGCCCTCAACATTTGCGCTGTTAAAAGCGAACACTGCCCGCGCGATTGATACGCCAGACTCAATAATGCTCGAGAACTGCATTTCATGACCAGGCCTTGCTTCGTGTGCGGTTAGCGTCCAGGCGCCGGCCTCATAGGTATCGTCGGTCTGTTGCCAGCTGCCGTCCTCATTCTGCGTCAGCAGCGGTATGACGAACGACGGATACTCGCCGGTGTTGCCAAGCAGGCGCGGCACATCGAGGTGAGGCGCTGGCTGCGCGGCAGTCTCTGCGGCGGAAGCAATACGAATACCGGCATCGCGTTCGGGCAACGTAATAATCTGCTCGCGAACAATGATTTCTTCGATATCTCGCAGCACCGCATGGTAGTGATCCAGCAGCTTGTCACCATCGATAGCACCATCGCGCTTCAGAAGCGCGATGACCTCACGAAAATCAGTGGTGTCATAACCTTTCTCAGCCGCTATCAACGGCGCCAGCGACTCCATTTCATTGCGGATATCCATGTAGCCTTTGGTCGCCTGTTCGATCAGGTCGAGCGGCGACGCATCAACACCCCAATTGCGTAACGCATCCTCATACAGCGCGGTCGGCAGGCGATAGTCATCCCGGCTGCGCGGTAGAATTTCCGCGCGAAGCCAGTCGTTGTAGTCACGTAACTGCTCCGCCAGCGTTGCGTAGCTCTCTTGCCAGCCCTCGAGGTCGGTTCCGTCCAGCAGCTGTTCGATACCGGTCACGAAGGTTTCCGCGCGCTCCAGATCCTGCTCTACCTCACCACGGTAAGGCCCAACCAGACCAGCCGTGTCGAAACGTTCCCTGGTGCGATCTTTTGCCAGCTCTGTAAGCGGCGTGTAGCCATCCGCGAGACCTGCGTACTTCTCAATCCTGGATACGGCGGCCGGGTATCGGTCGCGCGGAATCTGCGGATCGATCAGGCCGCGGACCCCGAAAAAGACGGTCTGCGAAATATTGTAGTAGGGAAGCAGCAGATCGCGATTTAGCCTGGAAGATCGGATGTTGTCCTCGACGGCCTTTATCAGGATGCCGAGATCCTGACGCACCTTGCCATTCGTTTCTTTCTCCAGCCTGCGCCTTAGCTCCGCAAGCACCTTCTCGGATTCGTCGATGCCGCGTTCGTAGATGCCCGGGGCAAGGTCGAGTATTTGCTCATCAAGCCCATCGACACCGAGGCTTCCCGCACCTTCCGGACTGAACTTGGCAAGCACGTCGAGAACGACTTTGGCGTGCTCGTTGCTGCTTTCGACCCAGCTGGCGTCGTCGGCTCCTGCCGGCGCCGCGGCCATAAACACAAATAGAATAAGGAACCGCGTCAGCTTGTACATGCGCTATTTCTCCGATAATTGGTCTGTATTGATACGTAGGATGCGCGTCGGACCCAAATGGATTCAAGGCGTCTCGTCTATTTTTAGCACTTTTGCACCGCGGATGTGGCCGGCGCGCAGTTCGCGCAGGGCGCGGTTGGCATCGGCTAGCGCGTAGGTCTCCACCTCAACTCGCAGTGGGATCTCCGCCGCAATCGGCAGGAATGTCTCAATATCGTTCTGCGTGACATTCGCCACCGACTTGATCTCCTTCTCCAGCCATAGATGCCGCTCGTAGCTGATATCCGCCATCAAATGACGGTCTGCGGTCTCCTTGCGAATGGCATTGATGACCAGCCTGCCGCCAGGGCGCAAATATTCCAGCGCAGCCAGCACCGGCTTCCAGGCGGGCGTCGTATCGATGATGGCATGCGGCGGCTCGGGCGGTGCGTCTGAGGTATCACCACTCCAGTCCGCGCCGAGCTCGAGTGCGAACGCACGTTCCGTCTTGCTGCGCGCAAAAACGAATACCTTGCTACCGGGATAAAGATACTTGGCGAGCTGTAAGACCAGGTGGCCGGAGGCGCCAAAACCGGTCAATCCAAGTACCTCGCCATCACTAATATTTGTAAGTCGCAGCGAGCGGAATCCAACGGCGCCAGCGCAGAGTAAGGGCGCTGCCTCGACGTCGGTAAATTCATCAGGAATCGGACACGCGTAGCGCTCTGCAACAACGGCGTACTCGGCATAGCCACCATCGACATCCCGGCCTGTCGCTACGAAAGCCTCGCTGATATTTTCGTCGCTGCCACCGTCGGACGAATTGATCCAGCCAACACCGACTCTCTGACCTGCTTTGTAGCGGCAGCAGTCAGGACCGAGATCGGCGATACGCCCGACGATCTCATGGCCCGGCACCAGCGGAAATCTCGCGGCTGCGATACGGCCTTCGATCTCGTCGAGCTCGGTGTGACAAACACCGCAAGCAAGAACCTTTATGAGTATCTCGCCGGTGCCTGGAACCGGCCGCGGCAAGTTCTCCATGGCGAGCGGTCCCCCAGGCAGGCCGAACCCAGCGGATGAAGTCAGCACCATAGCGCGCATTTCGTTGCTCCTTTACGCCCACATTCCCACAGTATAAGGTTCACGCACTTTATTGCTGCAATTCCGCACGTATGCGACCTTCGATATTCCCGCCGGCTGTCCTTGCCGAGATTCACAGCGCCTGTGAGGCTGAGCCGGCACTGCTCAACAGCGAACGAATCGAACAACAGTTCGGCAGCTGTGGTATCGCAGTGCTGCCCAGCGAAGCCGGTCTGCGGCGCTCCAGTGTGTACAGTCTTCAAGGGCAGGAACAAGTCTGCCGGACCTATGCCGTTGTACGCTTTGCCGAACAGGCGGAGGATAGGTATCGCGACGAACACGCGAAAGTTCTTGCTGGCAATTCAATTGGGGCCATCTTCCGGTCGCACGGCTGGGACGTTCACAAACAGACTCTGTACATAGGCAGATTGGCGCTGCCTGACGAGGCCGCCGCAATTGCCGACCTGATGCGACTGGAGAACCTGGAGGAACTCGCCTTGCACGTATATCAGCTGCTTCTTGTTCGCGACCGCCAGGTTTTCGAGTACGCGACGATTGTCGAAACGCATCATCCCGACTACCTGTCTGAAGACGATCTGCGAGAGTTGTACGAATACGACAAAGCCAACGCATTGTCGCCCGCGAGTGTCACTGAGCTGACATCTCTGGTCCTCGCAACGCACGATTAGCAGCCGCGGGTTTGTCGCCGCGGTGTAATGAGACTAAACTCGGCACACTTTTTCTAGGGTCATCGGGGAGCGGCTAGTGAATCTACATAATGTATTGCGACACATCGTACCAGGCGTTTTATTACTGGGCTTTACGTCGGTACTCGCGCAGACAGACGAGCAGGTCAATGATCAGGCCGACGTCTGGGCGCAAGTAGAGCTACAATGGAATCTGGTCGAAAAGAACGATTCCAAGTGGACTGAAAAACTGTTGACGGAGGATTTCTCCGGATGGGGTAAAGGGTCCCCTGCTCCGCGCAACAAGGCATCCACCAAAATGTGGACGCGATTCAATAACGAGACCAGCCAGATGGTTGCGCATGAGCTGTATCCGCTTTCAATCGTCGTTCACGATGATGTCGCGATCGCTCACTATTTGTACTCGAGCGCGACCAAAAAGAAAGACAAGGATGGCAAGATTGAGAGCACCAACGGTCGATATACCGACATCCTGGTTCGAACCGACGATGGCTGGAAATTCATTGCCTGGTCGGGTGGCGCTGACGACTGACCCTAGCCGGCCAAAGGCCGGCCATTATTGCGCCCTCCGGTTAAGCGCTGGTTCAGCTTGGCGGCGCTACCATGAGCATCAACATGGAGTGGTCCGCAAGACATAATGGACCGGGAGGCCGCATGAAGAACCGACTGATAGCCAAATTTGGACTGGCAAAAAGCACAGCCACACTGATCGCCCTGCTGGCGCTGCCAGCCGCTATCTGGGCGCAGGTTCCGGTTGACGAGAACGGTGACGTTATTGGCGAAGTCGAATCACTGAGCGTTGAACCGGCTACGGGCAATGAAGATATTCCCTTGCTCTCGACGGTTGACCTTGAAGAACTGGTTGGCCCCATCGCCCTGTACCCCGACGACCTGCTTGCGATCGTGCTGCCTGCATCAGCCTACCCGTTGCAGGTTGTTGACGCGGCGCGATTCCTCGAAGCACTGGAAGATGATCCCTCACTCGAGCCTGACCCGGATTGGGACGACTCCGTGGTCGCGCTTACGAACTATCCGGAGGTCATCGAACTACTCAACGACGATATTGACTGGACCTGGCGATTGGGTGAGGCAGTTGTCTCCCAGCAGGCCGATGTCGTAGCGGCGATCGAGACGTTTCGTGATCGCGCCTACGCCGCAGGCAACCTGAAAAGCGATTCCTACCAGAATGTCTCGCGCGACGAGGGCGTTATCGAGATCACTCCGGTCGCCGAAGACGTCATCTACGTGCCTTACTACGAGCCCGAGCGCGTTGTTGTTTACCAGCCGCGCCCTGTGTACTACTACTATCCGCGGCCTTACCCGGTTTACTACTACCCGTATTCGTCGGCACATGCGTTTAATCGCGGCTATTTCTGGGGCGTTACAACAGCCTTTACGATCGGCTGGTACAGCGACAGCCTGAACGTATTTCATCACAGCTATTACGGACACCCCTACTACGGTCGCTCTTATCGGGATCACTGGTGGTATCGCCGACCAACCATCAACATCTACAACAACCATTATGGTAGCGGTAACACGACCGTGACTGTCAATCGCTACAGCCGTGGTGATCGCTGGCACCCCCGAGGTAGCAGACGCGAGTATCTTTCCGACAACAGGATCACGCGTAATCGGACCTATCCGGTCAGGCGTCAGTCAACGACTGCAGGGTCTGTTACGTCGCTGCGATCCGACAGGTCACCGACAGCCCGTACGAATTCGCAGCGTCGTCTGCAGAGTCGTCCGCAGAGTCGTGAACCAATCACATTTCGGGAGCGACCACAGAACACTGTTGTTGCGCGAGGCGAGAGAGCCGAACGTGCAGCGGACAGACGAACGCCGGCGACACGTACATCGCGACAACGATCCGAGACAATCGCCCGGGACCGGACGAATACCGATCGGACGCAACTCTCGTCTGATAATCGACGACAGGAACCACGAGACCGTCGATCCACGACAAACACGCGGGTGACAAAAGAGCGACGCACGGGACCGACACCGAAGCTTCGTCGTGCGGAACCTGTCGCTCGGACCCGCAGTTCGGATTCGGCCCGCCAGGTAAGGCGCACCGAGACCACGGCAGCTACGACTCGTTCAACCCGACGCGTTGAACCCGTACGCCAGGCACCGCGCAACCAATCCTCGGCGCAGACCCGACGATCGGCGCCAGCCGCCCGCTCGACCCGACCCGCACAGAGCAGCTCGCCGGTTCGCCGTTCGCAGCCGGCTGCGGCTCACAATAGTGCGCCGACACGGCCGGCCGTACGCCAGGCACCGCAGCGTCAGCAAAGGGTTGAACAGAAAAGTACGCCCGCCAAAGAAAGCCGAAAGGCCCCGGAACGTAAATCCAGGCGAAATCGCTAAGTAAACTAGCCCTGGCCTGACGAGCCTTTGTCATCTGGCTCGTCGGGCCCGGCCTCCTCCGAGGTCAGTTCCCAGGCGATGTAGGCAATGCTCCCGGCGGCGATCAGGGCCAGTAAGACTGAGACGATGGCGACGAAATTCCCCATCAGTCCATGCTATCACTGCCAGGGCCGTCTTCTTCGTCGAATCGTTTTGGCAATCGGCCCGATTTCTGCAACGCCCCGCGCAACACGAATTCGATTTGTGCATTCAGGCTGCGCAGGTCATCCTTGGCCCAACGTTGCATCGCGTCAAGCGTCTTGCTGTCAATACGCAGCGCGAAGGATTTTCGTTTCGCCATCGTCGTTTCCGAAGGTCGCCGTCACCATTACCGATCAGGTATACAACGACCCCGTGTTCAGTACCGGTTGCGCACTCTCTTCGCTGCAAAGTACGACCAGCAGGTTGCTGACCATCGCCGCTTTGCGTTCCTCGTCGAGCTCGACGACGTCGTGTTTTCGCAACTCATCGAGTGCCATGTCAACCATGCCGACCGCGCCACGTACGATCTGCTGACGGGCAGAAATAATCGCTGACGCCTGCTGGCGCCGCAGCATGGCATTGGCTATTTCCGGCGCGTAGGCGAGATGACTAATACGCGCTTCAATGACTGTTACACCAGCCTGCTCGAGACGATCCTGAATTTCCTCGCGCAGCGCCGTCGCAATTTCAACGGGGTGACTACGAAGCGCGGTGCCCTCGCCTTCGTGTGGCTCATAGGGATATGTGGTGGATAGATTCCGCAACGCCGATTCGCTCTGAATCCGGACGAATTCCTCATAGTCATCCACTTCGAAGAGCGCCTCTGCCGTATCAAATACCTTCCAGACGACAACGGCCGCAATCTCGATCGGGCTGCCGCGCGAATCGTTGACCTTCAGCTTGGCACTCTCAAAGTTACGGATGCGCGTCGACACTGCGGTCTTGGCAAAAAAAGGATTGGCCCATTTCAGGCCGGACTCATGCGTCGTTCCGGCGTATTTGCCGAATAGCTGCATGACCTTCGCCTCATTCGGGTGAACCATGAACAGTCCCGCCCAGCAAACCAGGACGACAATCGATGCCAGTACCGATATGAGCAGACCTCCGATCGACATGGCGCGCAACGAAACAAAGATCGCATAGCCGGTCGCCACCTGCGCGACCAGCAGTAGGCCGATCAGCAGATAGCCCGAAGATACGGTTCTCACTTGTTCACGAATCATAGCCCTCTCCTTGCAAACCACTTCATTCTGATATCATTATGATATCAGCATCCCCAAAGCGCAAGGACCGCCCCGACTTTGCGTTAGCTTGTTGATTTGGTTTGTTTTTCTAAATCCGCTACTGAATTATGTCAAATTCAAGCGGGACCCGGCATTCGAAACAGGCGCCGCGCTCATCAGGATTGGTGAGGCTCAAAGTCCCACCGTGTGCCCTGGCAACCAGGTAGGCAAGATACAATCCGAGCCCGGTTCCGCCCGTATCTCGTGTCCTGGATGGGTCGCCCCGGTAAAAGGGTTCGCCAATGTGTGCCGCCTGGCCGCTCGACATACCGGGGCCATTATCTTTGACTCGCAACACCAGTTCATCGCCGTCCGCTTCGGCGGAAACCTCCACCCTGCCCCCTGTTTCGGGGACGTATCGCAAGGCATTGGCAATAAGGTTTTTGAGCAGCAGCACAATCCTCGCGGCATCAACGTCAGCCTCAAGAGCGTCCGAAGCTGATTTCGTCGATATACGATCGCGATCCCGCTCAAAGAAGTCGTCGACGAGGTCCTCGACCAGTTCGTGAATGTCGACGCGTGCCCGATTCAGTGTGGCATGGCGCGTACTGAGTTTTTCCGCCTCCAGGAGCGCCACGACGATCTTCTGCATCTCTGCAATTTCCGGCTTCAGTGCCTCACGATCGGCATCATTGTCGAGAAATTCGAGCTGCAATCGCATACGCGACAGCGGTGTCCGTAATTCGTGACTGATCCCGAGCAACAAGGCGCGTTTTGCATCCAGCATATGTTGTACGTCGGCGGCCAGTTGATTGATGTCAGATGCAAGGTCGCCGAGCTGATCGTGGCGGATATTCCGCAATCGATGCTCGAAGTTGCCCTGGCCAATATGTGCCGCCCCCGCACGAATAGCTCGTATCGGTTTGAACAGCCAGCTAACTGCCGCGTAGCCGATCATCAGATAAATCAATCCCAGGCTCACAATGATGGTTATCAGATCAGGACCACTGCTCACATCCGCAATACGCGGCGAAGCTACGACAATCTGGTAGTCGTCCTGTTGAATTAACAGGAAGCGGTGATTGCCTTGTACCGCAAATTCCAGCCCTTGCAGTTCGTCCACCCAGGCGCCTTCTTCGTCGCTGAATCGGGGGCTGGGTCCGAATTCGAGGCTGTCCAGCGAAGGAAATGCGCTATCGGAGGCCCAATCGATATCCGGCCCCAGAATTCGGATATCCACCGGGACGCTCTCGGTTATAGCGACCGCACGATCTATCCTGGGCGGTGATCCAATGTCCTCTTTGACATAGTGAACGTGGAGCGACAGGTGGCCACTGATCAGGCCCCGAATTTCATCGCTGTTGTAAACCCAGCGAATTGCCACAAACGTGCCGTAGACAAACAACAGCGCCAGAACAACAAATATCGCCAGCAGCCTGAATGACAGCGATCGAGATAAGCGTTTAAGCATCCGACAGCGGTGCGCCAACGAAAGAGTATCCACGTCCCCAGATCGTCTGGATAAACCGCGGCGGCTTAACCGAGTCTCCAAGTTTGCCGCGCAAGCGGCTGATCATGATATCCACCGATCGTGTGAGGATAGCGGCATCGATACCACGCAGCTCGCTCAAAATGTCGTCTCTGGACAGCTTCTTGCCGTGACGTTTGGCGAGAATATGCAGCAGTTCGAACTCCATTGAGGTCAGCTCAACCGGTTTACCGTCAACCTCCACAGTCCTGGCACCTGAGTCAATGCTCAATCCTTCAAATGCCAATACACCACCGCTCGCCACCGATGAGTCCGAACGTCGCAGGATTGCTTGTACACGCGCAACCAGTTCTCGTGGCTCAAACGGTTTGCCAATATAGTCATCGGCACCCAGTTCCAGCCCGGAGACTCTGTCGATCACCTCGCCGCGAGCGGTAAGCATGATGATGGGCAGATTGCTCGTCTTGCGGATTTCGCGACATATCTCGAAGCCATCCTTGCCGGGCAGCATGACATCCAGCAGCAACAAATCCGGGTCCTCCCGGTTCAACAGGCGAAAGCCACTCTCCGCCTCATACGCACAGACAAGGTTGATGCCGAAACGTTTGAAATACGCCTGCAGCAGAGCAGAGTGCTTTTTGTCGTCGTCAATTATCAGTACTTTAGTCATGCGCGCATAATACTCTTGATTGAGGGGCGCGTCCGCGAACGCCCGACATCGAAACATCTGGATACATTCCGGATTCACGAGTCCGGAGCGTCGCCAGGGAACTGAAAGCTCTGCCGGCGGGCTGGAACGGCGTCGGGAACTCCGATGCTGCGGCGAGGGTCGAATGACGTCATAATCCTATGATGAATTCACTGATCTCTGAACTTCGGCGGCGCAACGTACTGCGAGTCGCCGCCGCCTATGCGCTGGTGTCCTGGATCCTGATCGAAGCCGGGTCCGTGCTACTGCCGACTTTCGGAGCGCCGGAATGGTTCTTCCGCGTTTACGTTGTCATTGTTTTGTCCGGCTTTGTCCTGGCGATGATTATCGCGTGGATATTCGAAGTAACACCTGATGGTGTCCGGCGAGAGCGCGACATAGACCGAACAAGTTATAGGCCGCCTTCCCGCGGAAAAATGAACCTGACCATAATTGCACTGCTGGTAGTCGCACTCGGCGTCTCGCTCACATTCAATGTGACGGGAATCAGGAACGGCGAGCCGCCAGTGCAGCCGCAAACGATCGCTCGAAATTCAATCGCCGTGCTACCGTTCTCAAGCCGTAGCACCGATGAGGAAAACCGGTATTTCGCCGACGGCATCCACGATGACATCCTGACTCGCCTGGCCGGTGTTGAGTCCCTGCGTGTAATTTCCCGGACGTCGGTCAACGAGTATCGCGACGGCACCAAAAATATGCGGCAAATCGGACGAGAGCTCGGCGTTGCGACAATCGTTGAGGGTGCGGTTCAACGTTCCGGAGACCAGGTGCGCATCACCGTGCAGCTAATCGACGCCACAACGGACGAGCATATCTGGGCCGAGTCCTACGACCAGGCGCTGACCATCGAGAACGTATTCGAGATTCAAAGTGAAATCAGCGCCAGGATCGCTACGGCACTACGTGCAGCGCTCACGCCCGAAGATCAGCAGCGCCTGGCATTTATTCCAACGAACAACATAGAAGCATACGCGGAGTACGTGAAAGGCCGTCGCAATTTGTCGGCGCGAACTTTTACTTCATTGCAGGACGCGCGAACACAGTTTAAACGCGCCATCGAACTGGATCCTGAATACGCGCAGGCGCATGCAGCTCTTGCGCAAACCGTCCTGGTTACGCTCTCGAACCACAAAACGATTCCTCAGACCGAGGCATTTGCCATCGCTGACGCAGCCATTGAGAAGGCTCTCAGCGTCGACCCGGAACTCGCGGAGGCCTATGCCGCGCGGGGTCTCCTGCAAATGATGGAGTGGGAGTCTACGCGCACCGGAACAGGCAATATTGATTCGGCATCCTCTTTCCAGAGGGCGCTGGATCTCAGCCCAAGTCTTGCAGACGCTTACGTCTGGTTTGCGTCGTTGCGACAGGCGGAAGGCGAAATCGATGCGGCAATCGATCTATTGTCGGAGGCCTTGATGATCGACCCATTGAGCCGAATCCCGTACGTCAATCTGCCAAGTTTCTACGCGGCACTCGGTGAGAACGCGGAGACGACGGCCATGCTGCGGAAGGCATCCGGCATATTCCCGGACTGGTACTTGCCCTACAACTACCTCAGCAATCACCTGCAAAAACTCGGGCGCCTTGACGAGGCTGTCGCATGGGGATTGCGGGAAATGGCGCTAAGCCAGGACCCGATGTCCGGTGGGTCTCTTCTCGGTATTTACCAGGAGTTCGGTGATGACGGAGCGGTCACAGAATTCGTAGAGAATTTCCCCGCTGATCATCCCCTCTTCCCGATAGGCAAGAGCTATTGGCATTACGTTACCCGCGACTACGAGGGCGCCCTGATGGAACTCGAGAGCCTGGACGATCCAAGCTCGTACCCGCTCGAAGTTGTCTCCGCGCTGACCGTCGGCGCAGCGATCATGACTGGCGAGTTCGATCGCGCCTACGATCACATGATGCGCGGCTACCCGTCGCTGGCCGGTGACACGGACGTAATCGTTAATCATAAGAATGTTTACCCGGCTGTATTACTTGCGTTTGTCGAGCAGAAACGTAACCGGCTGAAGCAGGCAAGAGAACTGCTCAACAAGGCGCAACCCGTGGTAGCACAGCTGCCGCGCCTCGGTATGGCTGGCCATGGAATTAAGGACGTGCATATTCTTACTTTGCAGGGTCGACCCAACGCAGCGATTGAAGCACTAAGCGAAGCGGTCGACGCAGGATTCGTAAGCTCACAAGCTTTCGACGTATGGTCGTTCGACGAGGATCCTATAATCGAGCCGCTGCGAAGCGACCCCCGTTTTCCCGCCATCGAAAAACGAATGATCGACCGGATTGAGGAGATGCGGCAGAACGTTGAAGAGGCCCGGGCATCAGGTGACTGGAGTGAACTTATCGCCCTGTCAGAAACCGTGTGAACAGCGCCGCTTAATCTAGATGCTCGCCAGTGCAGACTCCACCTGCGTGCGGACGCGGGCCGCGATTGGCGCATTGAGGAATCGACGCAAACGCTCGGCATCGTGGCTGGTTTCGTAGGCGAACCGAAACAGGTCCAGAACCGTTACGGGCTCTCCACTGCTTTCCACCAGCGTTACCGAGTCCCCGGCCCTGACGTCACCCGAATTCAGCACCCTGAAGTAAATGCCCGGCCGCTCGGCCTTCCTGAACTTCAATCCGAAGCCACTATCACCCATGCGGGTCGCAAGCGTGCCACAGGGTATCCTGGCCGACGTGGCTTCGAGGACCAGATCGCCGATCAGCAGACGATCGCCGATCTGCAAATTACTCGGCAGGCCCTCAATTGTCAGGTTTTCACCAAACAGCCCTGGATAGAAGTCGCGATCTGTGGATTCGGCCCACCAGCGGTAGTCGTCTGCACTGTAAGCATAGACCGCCTGATCCGCACCGCCGTGGTGCTTGCCGTCGAGGATTTCATCGCCGTCGAGCCCAAGCTCGCCGACGCTAACCGAGCCTGCGACCGGGCGTTTGCAGATGCCCGTGAGCATCGCCCTATCGCTTGGGCCAATGCTCTCGGCTTTGCCAATATTGACGCTGCCGATCCTCATGCGTTCTAGCACCGCATTCGTCCGGAGCGCCTAAACCTTGATCTTTCCGAGCACGATACCCAGCAGGGTGAGTGCAATTAGCGCGACTGAGGTAACGCCGAAAAACATACAGATAATGAAAACTGTCTGCTCCATAAACTGGCCCTCCGAGGTTGAGTGGAATAGCCAACGACGTGGCCGCGGCATGTCGCATTATAGACCGGCCGGCCGCGGCGAATTGCTGAATTCCCGGATCCGAGCGAGGCTATGCAAAGTGCGTTACATTATCATTACTTTTCCGTTACAATGTAACGTATGGCACGAACCAAGATCTCTACGTTGAACCTGCGCATCCAGCCCGGCCTCAAAGACGCCGTGCGCGAGGCGGCAGCGCGTGAGCATCGCAGCGTGGCAAACATGATTGAAATATTGATCCGCAGGCACTGCCAGCAAACGGGCATTGCCATACCAGAGCAGAGCGAACTATTTCCGGGGAATCAGAATGGATGAACGCATGATCAGGGCGATGGTCGCCGCGGGCGCTATCAGGAACATCAACATCATCGCCAGCGGAGCGCGCTTCCATATTGAAGCAAAAACGCCCAACGGACCAATTACGGCCGAAACGACCAAGGGCAAGGTCAGGACCTGGGTAACGCTGGACGCCGCCGCAAAATGGGTTCGCGCCCTGGGCGTAGGCGGAGCGCATATCAATCTGACGCACTGGCAGCCGGGCCAGCGCGAGCTGTCAATCTAGAGCGTCGCTATTCAACCTTGCCGGACGGCCAGTCGTTACCCAAGGGAAACGGCCGATCTTCGGTATTAAATGTCAGGTAGCGAATGTTCTCGTAGACGTAGGCCGCTATGCTCTGCCCTACCTCACGAATCTGGCGATTTACTTCCCCGGTAAATAACACCCAGAGAAAACCGAGTACCACCACGAAGGTACCAACGAAACTTGCGATACTAATCAGGAACGAGCAGATCACCATAAACAAGAGCCGCATCCAGGTCGCACGAGACTTCAGATTATCTTCCATCGGCCGTTCTGGGCCTCCGTCCTCGACGAATACGTCGTCTGCCGGGGGATTGCTATTGCTCATTGCTTCGCTCCTCTCACTAAGACTATCGAAATAGGTGCACCGGATAGTGCCGCTATTGTTACAATCTTGGACCCTTCAAACCAGCAAATTATCCGCGAATGAACTACAAGACACTATATCTGGCTGCCTTCGCACTCGCGCTCGGCGCTTGCGGCCAGGGCGAAAACCCAAGCAACGGTAGCGAGACAGACGATATCGGCGCTCATGCAGAGCGTCTCGCCAGCGAAAACATCATTATCGATACGCATGTTGACGTTCCTTATCGCCTGAACAAAAGGCCTGCCGATATCTCCAATGCAACCGAAGACGGCGATTTCGACTATCCGCGCGCTGTTGCTGGTGGTCTGAACGCGCCGTTCATGTCGATTTATACGCCCGCAGAGCTGGAGAAAGACGGTGGCTCCCGTGAACTTGCCGAGTCGCTGATTACGATGGTTGAGGGAATCGTCGAGAACGCACCTGACAAATTCGCGATCGCACGTTCGGTGGCGGACGTGCGCGAGCATTTCAGCGCGGGGCTCATCTCGTTGCCAATGGGTATGGAAAACGGTTCGCCGATTGAAGGCAATCTCGAAAACCTGAAGTACTTTTTCGACCGTGGCATTCGCTACATCACCCTGACACATGGCCTCTCAAATCATATTTCGGACTCCTCCTACGACGACAACCACCAGTGGAATGGTCTTAGCGAATTCGGCGTCGAAGTGGTGAAGGAGATGAATCGGCTCGGCATCATGGTAGACATAAGTCATGTCTCCGACGATGCATTCTGGCAGACCATAGAAATCAGCGAAGCACCGGTTATCGCATCGCATTCATCTGCACGCCATTTCACGCCGGGGTTTGAGAGAAACATGAGCGATGAAATGATCATGGCGCTGGCGAAGAACGGTGGCGTCATCCAGATAAATTTCGGTTCGACATTCGTATCGCAGACATCACGTGACTATAGCGATGCCCGCACGGCGGCCGGCAAGTTGTATATTGACGAACATCCGGAAATAGGGATGTCCGAGCTCTACACCACCTATCCGGAGATCTATGCCGAAGAACATGGGCCGTTGCCGTACGCATCGCTCGACGACGTGCTCGATCATTTCGACCATGTCGTCAATCTTGTAGGCGTCGACCACGTCGGCATAGGCTCGGACTACGATGGCGTCGGTGATTCACTGCCGACAGGCCTAAAAGACGTATCTTCGTATCCGACGTTGATCGAGGGCTTACTGAAGCGCGGCTACAGTGAAGCAGACATCAGGAAAATTCTCGGCGAGAATTTGCTGCGCGTTTGGCAAGTGGTCGAGGACCAGGCCGAACAGCAGATTTAGGTCGAGAGACCGGATTCAGCGGCGAAATCTATGCCGCAACGACGTCTAGCAGGACGTAGCGTAGCAGTACTTCGTAGCTGGTTCTGTCCAGCTTCATGCCTTCGGGCAGCTCCAGTGTATGGATGTGCGTGTCTTCCGGGTCACGCAGTTCCAGAAAGTGCCTCTGCTCATTCCGATAGACCTGATACTTGACGTCCTTGTGCTGGTCGTATTTAAGCAGAACAACGCTGTCAGTCCAGTCCTGGATTGTTGCCTTTACCATGTCTTTCTCCCGATTGCCCATCGCGATCTGAGGCGCCTGCAGCGGCGCTTATAACCACTAACATTGCAATCTGTATGCCAACCGTAAGAAATTTCGACAGGTGTCCTTTATATCTTTTATATCAATAGCTTAGGATTAAGCTGGGGCAGACGTCAGGACAGAGCAGTGTACGATCATTGTCAGTTCCTGACGCCGTCTTCATGTGTTCAGCGACAAGCGGTTTACATAAGTTCTTCCGCCAGGTCCGCGTCTCAGGCCGTCATAGTGGCCACACCGTGACGATCATCGGTACGGACACAATGACGATAATAATCTCCAGCGGCAGACCCATGCGCCAATAGTCACCGAACCGATAGCCGCCAGGGCCCATGATCAAGGTATTGTTCTTGTGTCCAATGGGAGTAAGAAAAGCACAGGACGCGGCAACGGCGACGCCCATCAGAAACGGATCCGGGCTGACGTTGAGTCGCGAGGCTATTTCGACGGCAATTGGCGCCGCGATGACTGCGGTTGCGGTGTTGTTCATCACATCCGATAACGTCATCGTGACAACAATCAGCAGTGCCAGTACGACCACCGGGGACAAGCCAGCGGATAGATCTACGATGCCTCCGGCGATCAGGGAGGTGCCACCTGTTGACTGCAACGCACCGCCGATGGGAATCATCGAGCCGAGCAAGACGATCACCGGCCATTCGATGGAGGTGTAAACATCTCTGAGAGGCACAATGTTCAGGAACACATAGAGCGCCGTCGCACAACCGAGCGCAATCGGCAGATACACCAGGCCAATACTTGCGGCAAGTATTGCCACTGCAAATATCGTAACGGCAAGCCAGGCCTTGTCACGCTGGATGACACGATGCCCTCGATCAGCGAGCGGCAGCAAACCGAGACGACCGGTGATATCAAACAGTCGCTCCTCTGCGCCCAGCAGCAGCAGTACATCGCCCGGCTTCAGTTCGAGCTTGCGAACATTTTCGCGAAAGCGTTTACCCTGTCGAGAAACGCCAACCAGGGCAACTCGATAGCGGTACAGTAGTCGCACAGACATCGCCGATCTTCCCGCAAGCCTCGAGGATTCCTGCACGACGGCTTCGCTGAGCACCAGATCTTCCTTGCCCAGTTGACCTGTCCCTTTGCCAACGTATTCGAGTTTAAGTGCACCCAGCGCCTCTTCAAGGCTGTCCGGACTCGCCTCAAGCACCAGGATGTCATCAGCGCGAATCTCTGAAATGCGCGCAAGTCCCGGCAGACGTCGCCCTCCCCGAGTCAAGCCGATGATTTCAACATCGCTTTTTGCCGCCAGCGCGTCAAGCTCCCGTACCTGCTTGCCGATCGCCGGAGAACCCTTCGGCACACGCACCTCAACGATGTAGTCCTCGAGATCAAACAAGTCTGCGCCAGCATCCGCCACTCGCCGCTCACTGGGCAACAAACGCCAGCCGAGAAGTGCGACATAGGCAACACCGACGGCCGCGCAGGCCAGCCCGACCGGGGCAAAGTCGAACATGCGGTACGGCTCGCCTAACGCATCGCCGCGAAACTCCGCGATGACAATATTGGGCGGCGTACCAATCAGCGTAATCATGCCGCCAAGTATCGACGCAAAGGATATCGGCATCAGCGTCAACGATGGGCTTCTGCCCGCCTTCTTGGCCGCCTGCATATCGACAGGCATGAGCAAGGCCAGTGCGGCAACATTGTTCATAATCGCGGAAAGCGCCGCCGCGAGGCCGGACATGATGGTGATATGTGTCCCCAGTTTGCGGGACGCATCGACGACGTGGCGGGCAACGATCTCGATGGCACCCGAATTGGAAAGCCCGCGGCTAACGACGAGAACCAAAGCAATGATGACGGTCGCGGGGTGCCCGAAACCGGAGAAGGCTTTCTCGGTAGGCACAAGCCCTGTCAGGATAGCTGCCAGTAGCGCGACGAAAGCCACGAGATCGTAGCGCCAGCGCCCCCAGACCAGGAACACAAAGACGAGAAACAACAAGGAGAAGAGCGTTAGCTGATCGGCTGTCAAAATGAGCCTCTTTGTAGATTGATGGGAGCCGGGATGTGCAACTACTCTACCCGCAAACGACGAAAAACGGCAACGCAGCCAATTGTTACTGGCACGCAGCAAACCACGCTAGGATGTAGCTATGGCTATCGTCTTTTTCATCGCCCTGCTTCTGGTCCTCGTATTCGGCCCCGGAATATGGGTGCAACGCGTTCTGGGCCGATACAGCGAACCGGCCGACCGATATTCCGGCAGCGGCGCACAATTGGCGCGCCAATTGCTGGACGCGCACGGCCTCAGTACGGTGCGGGTCGAACCCACCGAAGCCGGCGATCACTACGATCCGGACGCCAAGACGGTAAGGCTTACGCCCGACAAGTTTGATGGCCGTTCACTGACGGCGATCACAGTTGCGGCACACGAAGTCGGTCACGCTATACAGGACCATGAAGACTACAAGCCGCTGCGGCTGCGCACACGCCTGGTCAAATCCATGCGGAATATCGAGCGCATTGGTGCCGCTGTCCTGGTGGTTTCGCCGTTCCTCGGCGCCGTGACCAGAGCGCCGTCTCTTGGCCTGCTTATGTTTGCCGCCGGGCTCATCACGCTAGGCTCGGCGGCCGTCGTGCACTTCGTAACGCTGCCAACCGAGTTCGACGCAAGCTTCAACCGGGCACTGCCCATGCTCGATAACCACAAGGTTCTGAAGCCGGTCGATCGACCACATGCTCGCACCCTGCTCAAGGCGGCCGCGCTGACCTATGTATCAGCATCCCTGATGAGTTTGCTCAATGTCGCACGGTGGCTGACAATCCTGCGCAGATGAACCGCTAAGCATCTGTTTTTTTTAAATAAAGTAGCTGAACAAGGTCGTCGCCCGACGATTCTTGGATTTTGACTGGTTTAGGCGCCTCTGCACTGCTATTATCCGCGCCCGAAAGCCCGTCCCTGCTGGATATCAGACCGCGCCAGCGGCCCGGAAGCATCATTGGGATGGCCAAGGAATTACACGCACCCACCGCGTTTGGATTGTGAGGTTCTCGCTTTAGCAAGGCGTTGAGAACAGCTTGCGGTATTGCAGCTAGCGACGGTCGGTGCCATGAACAGACAAACTAGAGTTGAATTGAAGCGATGAAAGACCTTAGTAGCTACCGAAATATCGGCATTTTTGCCCACGTTGACGCGGGCAAGACAACGACGACTGAACGCATTCTGAAGCTGACCGGAAAGATCCATAAGACCGGTGAGGTACATGATGGCGAAGCCACGACCGACTTCATGGACCAGGAGCAGGAGCGCGGCATTACCATTCAGTCGGCTGCAACCAGCTGCGAATGGGACAAGCATCGACTGAACATCATCGATACGCCAGGACACGTCGATTTCACGATCGAGGTATATCGTTCGCTGAAGGTTCTCGACGGTGGCGTCGGCGTTTTCTGCGGCTCCGGCGGCGTCGAGCCGCAGTCCGAGACGAACTGGCGTTACGCCAACGACTCGGAAGTCGCTCGCATTATCTTCGTGAACAAGCTGGACCGCATAGGTGCTGACTTCTACAGCGTCGTAAAGCAGGTCAAGGAAGTTCTTGCAGCAAATCCGCTGGTCATGGTCCTGCCAATTGGTATCGAGGACGATTTCGTCGGCGTTGTGGATCTGCTGACCGAAAAGTCCTGGATCTGGAGCGACCCCAACGATCCCGAGTCGTACACGATTGGTGAGGTTCCTGACGATATGAAGGAGCTGGTTGCCAAATGGCGAGAGCAGCTCATCGAGACCGCCGTTGAACAGGACGACGATCTGCTCGAGGCCTATCTCGAAGGCGAAATGCCGTCGATCGAGGATCTGAAGCGTTGCATTCGCAAAGGCACCATCGCGCTCGAGTTCTTCCCGACCTACTGTGGTTCTGCCTTTAAAAACAAAGGTGTGCAGAATATACTTAATGCCGTTGTTGACTATCTGCCGAACCCGACGGAGGTCAAGCCACAGCCAGAAATTGATCTGGAAGGCAATCCGACCGGCGGCTTCGCCGAAGTCGACCCGGCCAAGCCACTGCGCGCACTTGCATTCAAAATCATGGATGACCGCTACGGCGCATTAACCTTTACGCGGATCTATTCGGGCACGATCAAGAAAGGCGATAGTGTCATTAATACGTTCACCGGAAAGAACGAGCGTATCGGTCGCATCGTCGAAATGCATGCCGATTCACGGCAGGAACTGGATTCAGCCCAGGCTGGCGATATCGTTGCCCTGCTCGGCATGAAGAACACGCGCACCGGACATACGTTGGCGGATGCCGACAACCCGGCGACGCTGGAGCCGATGGTGTTCCCGGATCCTGTGATCTCAATCGCAATTTCGCCGAAAGACAAAGCCGGTACCGAAAAGATGGGCGTCGCGTTGAACAAGATGGTTCAGGAAGACCCGTCGTTTCAGGTTGCGACTGACGAGGACTCCGGCGAGACGCTTATCAAGGGTATGGGTGAGCTACACCTCGACATCAAGGTCGACATCCTGCGCCGCACGCACAACGTCGACGTCGAAATGGGTAAGCCACAGGTTGCCTACCGCGAAACCATTACAAAGCTGATCGAAGACAGCTACACGCACAAGAAGCAGTCGGGTGGCTCCGGTCAGTACGGTCGAATCGACTACCAGATCGAACCAGCGGAAAAGAACGCTGGGTACGAATTCGAGTCAAAGGTTACCGGCGGCAACGTACCGCGGGAATACTGGGGCGCAATCGGGAAAGCGTTTGCAAGCTGCATGGTTGAAGGCACTCTGGCAGGCTACCCGCTGCTGGATGTGAAATTCACGCTGCTTGATGGTGCATTCCACGCCGTCGACTCCTCGGCGCTCGCGTTCGAGATCGCGACCAAAGCCGCTTATCGCCAATCTGTCCCCAAAGCTGCGCCGCAAATACTGGAGCCGATCATGAAGGTGGACGTCTTTACGCCGGATGATAATGTCGGCGACGTTATCGGCGACCTCAATCGTCGTCGTGGCATGATCAAATCACAGGATGCCGGCGCGACCGGTGTTCGCGTCAAAGCGGACGCGCCGCTTGCCGACATGTTCGGCTACATCGGTCATCTGCGGACGCTGACCTCTGGTCGCGGCCAGTTCTCGATGGAGTTCTCACACTATGCACCTTGCCCACAGAACGTTGCGGACGATGTCATCAGGGAAGCGCGCGAGCGTAAAGAGAACAAGTAAGACGGTAAAAGCTTGCAGTACAAATCAGGCCCTCGCAGGTTTCACCTGCGGGGGCTTTTTCTTGCCTGCTGAAATGGCGTCGAAGCTAAAGAACGCCACCGCCGCCCAGATGCAGGAAAAACAGATCAGGTGTGCTGTCGTGAGCTGTTCACCGTAATATATGCCAGCAAGAAATTGCAGCGTGGGCGCGAGAAATTGCATGAAGCCGATCGTCGTCAATGGCAGTCGCCGTGCCGCGAGCGCAAAACACAACAACGGCAGCGCGGTGATCGGACCGGCCATCATCAGCCAGAATGTCAGCGAAGCATCGCCGCTCGCAAAGATGGCCTCACCGCGTAGCTGTATCCAGATAAAC
>Ga0316201_10000524_pt1 | contig 22209 bp, 19 predicted proteins | sample CS6wburrow_MG_FD_204516 | JGI IMG/M metagenome (GOLD analysis project Ga0316201, IMG submission 204516) | Coastal sediment microbial communities from Delaware Bay, Delaware, United States - CS-6 worm burrow | ecosystem: Environmental > Aquatic > Marine > Coastal > Sediment | place: USA... | reverse complement strand
AACCGATAGCGGGCATCGAGCAGTATGTCCAGCAACATCGCGCGCAGTTCCTGGCGTTTTGTCGTGCTTGCATAGTGTTTAACGGCAAAGGTGATCACGGCATCCATCATCTGCCAGTTGTTATCCCACTGCTGTAACTCCTGTTGGCTGAGCGGTGCTTCAGGCTGCCAGTGTTCCGGTATTCGCTCAACCTCAAAGCTGACGTCAACGTCGAGACCGGATGCTTCAGCCCGGATCCCCGCGAGTGTTAGACTGTCGACGACAGCCTGCAGTTGTTGTGCGGAATGCCGGGAAAGGACGTCGGGCAATAACAGGCTTAATTCGCCGATCGAAGGGGCCAGGTCAACGCTGAACTGACCGAGAAAGGGCTGAAAGCGACCCTTGACAAGCTCCCATAGGCGGCCGGAGCTCATCAATTCGCCCTGCCGGTTATACAGTTGGGAATCGAGCACATTGAGTTTTACCGCACGGGACCCGGCCACAATAACCGGCTCGGTCAGGAATCTGGCCTCACCTGTCCAGTACAACAGGTTGGTACAGCGTCCCAATAACGCGGTGCCCAGGCTGGCCTTTACCCCGGTTACAATTTCCAGCCGTTGCCGTTGTTCACCCAGGCGTGGATTGGACAAGAAAATTTCATTACAGCCAGACGGATCGTGCAGAATTTCAGTACTGTGATCGGCAGCATTGAAAAGCCGATTCAGCATCAGCTGTTGCAACACAGGGTAGTCTAATTTAATGGGTACTGAGACAGTCTCTGCGTTAAGCCGCGATGAAAGGGCAATGAATAGCAGCAGAAATAGTCTGAGTGTTATCGGTGGGCCTGCGCTTCGTTTCACTGTCGTCATTTATCCGCGTTACGCAGGTAGATTAAAAATTCCAGCCCTGAATGCCTGCTGGATGTGACTATTGGTAAAACGCCGTAGTCTACTATAAGAACCTATGCTATGTTTCCGGGTATATCGTGATGGATAAAACGATGGATAATAAAATTTGGCGGGTCAGGCGTGCCCAGGGCCCTGTCATCGCGGTGGCCAACCATAATGGCCATGAACTGAGGTCGGAGGTTGCCGCCCTGTCGGTGCTGGATGAAGCCTCACGGTTACGCGAGGAAGACCCGTTCACGGGAGAGTGGGCTGAAGTCGTACCTACCAGCCTGGTGGCACAACGCTCTCGTTTCGAGGTGGACCTCAACCGTCCCCGGGAAACAGCGGTCTACATGACACCGGATGATGCCTGGGGGCTGGAGTTGTGGAACAACACACTGTCGCAAGCGGTGATTGACGACTCCCTATCCGAGTATGACGCGTACTATGCAGCGCTGGAGTCCTTGTGCCGCGAGAAACAGCGGCAGCACGGTGCCTTCGTCGTGCTGGATCTGCACAGCTATAACCATCGGCGCGACGGTCCGTCCGGCCCAGAAGCTGATTCGGCCGGGAATCCCGAAGTCAATATCGGTACCGGCACCATGGACCGTAAACGCTGGGGTAGTCTGGTCAATCGTTTCATACAGGATTTGCGGGAGTTTGAATTTCAGGGCCGTCATCTGGACGTGCGTGAAAACGTCAAGTTCGTCGGCAGGCAGTTTCCCAGGTGGGTGCATACCCTGTTTCCGGAGACGGGCTGCGCCATTGCCGTCGAGTTCAAAAAGTTCTTCATGGATGAGTGGACGGGTGAACTATACTCTGAACAACACCGTGCGATTCAGGACGCCTTGGCTTCGACGTTGCCCGGTCTGGTGGAGGAACTGGGGAAATACGGCGCACGGAATTGAGTATCAGACAGTGAGTGTTCAGTGACTAAGGCACCGTCAGGCATCGGATCGAAGCAGACCGCCCCGGCAGGCGAGCGTTTAGGACCACCAACGCTGATAGACGAGCCGCTGATTGCAGCAATTGTTAAACGCCTCGAAACGGGCAAGCCCATCCGGCGCACGCTGCCCTCCGGTGGCTATCTGCACATAGACCGGCAGTTGCCTTTTCTTCTGGTTTACCGGCGACCCGTCAGTGAAGAGGATCCCGCGATAGAACAGTTGTTGCGCGGTGAATCTTCCTATCTGATTGTTAACACCCGGCGGCGTTTTAACAAGGGTCTGGTCAGACTGGTCTCGGCCATCGCCGAGGCACTGGCGGAAGGCTTTGGGGCATTTTTGCTCATCGAGATCTGGAGTGGCAGGGAGGCCGAGTTCACTCAGGTGACCCCCAGCATTCGCCCGGCTTTCCGCATCCTGTCACGGCCCGATGAGGTGGTGAGTTCTCTATCACGGACCCTGCAGAAAGCTCTGGCGCGCATCAAGGTGCAACGAATGCTCGCTCAGGTGGAGCAGGTCGAGAGTAGCAAACCGTGGGCACCGGGTCTGCCGGGCCTGATCGCGCCGGAGCTGGCCAGACGTATCGGCTGTCACCGGCTCGGTATCGCCATCCGGCCCGTGCTCCACGATCCTGATACGGGTGAAGAGTTTCCGCTTAACCGACGCATCCTGCACCGAGGGCTTGGCCGCGCCATTCGGCGCACGGTATTCAAGTTTACCAGTGACCAGACCACGCAGCGGCCACCGCATTTTCACGCACTGGGACCACGCAGTCTGGTGAAGCTGGTCTGGCAGGTCGACCGGGAACTGGCGGAAATTGCCAACGATTTCGATTTTCTGCTCTGTGTAACACCGACCAACGCAGACCGTGCCTGGAATGCTTTCAAGCGCCAGCGCTTTGAAGTTATGCCCAGCTTCGTCTACCGTCCGCTACCGGTCGATCCGGCGCTGGTAAAACGACAGCTCTACCGGATTCCCATCGAGAATATCGAGGACCCGGCACTGGAAGCCCTGTTTCGTGCCCAGCAGAGGGAGCTGGATCGCAAGCTGACGATGCTGGGCGACCGCGGTACCCGGAATTTTCTATACGGAAGTCTGCAGCTCTATGGCAGGGTAGACGACACCCTGTTACAGGCCGCCCGGGAAGTGCTGGAAAAAGTGCCATCACGCGGCCGCGGCGGTGGCTCTGCCTCCAGCCTCGATGCCAAGGCACTCGCAAGCCGGGCAGAGGCGGATATCCGTTATTACCGGGAAAGGGACGAACGCGTCTGCAGTCGCGTGGAAATACGCGACGACGTGGTAGGAGTCATGGTTTCACACGGCAATCTTCTGATCAACAAGCGCCAGAAATTTCAGGAGAGCCGTGTCGAGGCGTTGTTGGCTCACGAGATTGGCACCCACGTTGTCACCTTTTTCAACGGTCGTGCGCAGCCGTTTCAGCAGCTCAGTAGTGGATTGCCGGATTACGAGGAGCTACAGGAGGGGCTGGCTGTGTTGGCGGAGTATCTGGTCGGTGGCCTGACCCGTTCCAGGCTGCGGATGCTCGCGGGACGGGTGCTGGCAGCGTACATGCTTAGCGAAGGGGCGACGTTCCCGGAGGTGTTTCGGGCCCTGAACCACACGCATGATTTTCCGCAGAAGACCGCGTTCACTACCACTCTGCGAGTCTTTCGCGGCGGCGGACTGCTGAAGGATATGGTGTATCTTCGTGGACTCATACACCTGATGGCGTACCTTGGCGACGGCGGCGAGCTCGAACCCTTGTTGGTGGGGAAGTTCGGCGCCGGCCACCTGCCGATCATACAGGAGCTGCAATGGCGCAAGGTGCTTTCGGCGCCACGGCTCACACCGCGTTATCTCGATAACCCGCAGGCCGCCGAGCGACTGGATCGTCTCCGTGGTGGCACGACGGTTCTGCAACTGGTCAAGAGGGCATAAGGATGAGGATCGGATTTTTAGTCAATGATATCGAAACCGAAAAAGCCGGCTACACCACAATGCGGCTGGCAATGACAGCGGCCAACCGCGGCCACGATGTCTGGTTCATCAATGCGGGTGATTTTGCCTTCGATACCGATGAAAAGATTCGCGCCCGGGCACGGACCACCTCGGGGAAAAAATACAAAACCACGGTCAGTTACCTGAAAGTGCTCAAGAGTGAAACGGCCAGGGTGGAGCGGATCACGGTTGACGATCTTGATATTCTGATGCTCAGAATCGATCCGGCAGACGAAACCGGCCAGCGCGCCTGGGCCAAGACCGCCGGCATCATCTTCGGCAATGTTGCCTTGCGCAGCGGTGTTATCGTTCTCAACGATCCCACGGCGCTGGCCGGTGCGCTGGATAAAATGTACATGCAGCTGTTGCCACAGAACATCCGGCCCACGACCCTGATATCCTGTGAACGGGAAGAGATCAAGGCATTTGTGCGTGACCAGGGTGGTGTGGCGGTACTGAAAGGTTTTCAGGGAACCGGTTCCCAGGCGGTGTTTATGGTGACAGAGAGCAATCGTGCCAATCTCAACCAGATGATCGATGCGATCGTTCGCTACGGCTATGTCATTGCCCAGGAATATCTGCCCGCTTCGGAGCGGGGCAGCGTCAGGCTGTTCCTGGTGAACGGCGAGCCGTTGCGCTACCGAGGCAAGGTGGCGGCTTTCCAATGGGTGCGTACCGGCGAGGGCATGCGCGCGAATATCCATGAACCCGGCCAAACGGAAGCGGTTAAACTCACCGATGCCCATTTTCATATCGCCGAGGCCGTCAGGCCGCGCCTGGTGCAGGACGGCATGTTTCTGGCGGGGCTCGAGATTATCGATGACAAACTGATCGATATCGACGTATTCAGCCCGGGCGGACTGGGTACCGCGCAAACTTTTGAAAAGGTCAATTTCAACGAAGCCGTTATCCACGCCCTGGAACAGAAAGTGGACTACATGGCCTACTACCGGCGGCGTTTCGATAACGTGGATATGGCGACGCTTTGACAGCACAGGAGAACGCGACATGAGACTGGGTTTCTTTGTAAACGATGTCACGACCGAACTCGCCGCTTATACGACGACGCGTCTCGCCCTGACTGCGACAAACCGCGGCGATGAGGTCTGGTACTTCAGTGCGCCGGATTTCACCTACGGCGTGGATGAAAAGATTCATGCCCATGGCACGTCGGTACCAAAGAAAAAATACAGCAGTCAAAGCGCTTATCTGGCCGATCTGCAAAGTCCGCGGGCTGTCAGGCAGACGGTTGTGATTGACGATTTTGATGTGTTGATGCTGCGCAGCGATCCTTCTATCGATACCGGATCACGCGCCTGGGCGCAGACCGCGGGCATCACCTTTGGTCGTGCCGCCATGCGGCGCGGTGTGGTGGTACTCAACGACCCCGAGGGACTGCTCAAGGCCATGAACAAGATGTATTTTCAGCATTTTCCGGAGGAGGTCAGGCCGCAGACGCTGATTTCCAGGAATCGCGATGATATCAAGTCGTTCATCGCCGAGGTGGGTGGTAATGCGGTGATAAAACCCCTGTCTGGGTCCGGTGGCACCGGTGTGTTCATGGCAACAGTGGATGACCGCTCCAATATCAATCAGATGATCGATACGCTCATTCGTGACGGCTATGTCATCGCGCAGGAATACCTGACCGCGGCTGCCGAGGGTGACACCCGTCTGTTCATGATGAACGGACGTCCGCTGCGCTACCGCGGCAAGTACGCGGCTTTCCGACGTCTGCGCCTGGGCGAGGATCTGCGCAGTAACATCCATGCCGGCGGCAAAAAAGCCAAGGCCGAAATCACCAGCGCTCACCTGCGCATGGCGGAGATCGTGCGCCCGAAACTGGTTCAGGATGGCATGTTTCTGGTCGGCCTGGACATCGTCGGTGATAAACTCATGGAGATTAACGTGTTCAGCCCCGGCGGGCTCGGAAGTGCCCAGCAGTTTGAAAAGGTGAATTTCAACGATGCCGTGATTAACGCCCTGCACCGAAAAGTTGCCTACATGAGCCACTATCACCGCAATTTCGCCAATGTGGAAATGGCGATGCTTTAAAACTTAATCGATTTGCGCCGCTCACCAATGTGCCCGCTGAAATAGTGCTATCTCAAACCGTGGATGGGGCGTCTGTATCCCATCAGCAGGCAGATCAACGAGATTCAAATACTATGGACAATCACCTGCTCCGGCTACTGGGGTGGCGATAATGCAACCTCCACCCCATCTGGGCCGTCTGATGTTTGCTCCGTAGGTTGCAAGACGTTATCAACCACATCTTTTGAATGCACGGTGATTTGGGTAAAAGGAATAACCCAGCCTTCCTGGTTACAGGTTTCCACGCAGGCTTGTTGTACCAGACGCTGGGCCTTGAAGAATGCATTCGCTGCACGACCCTTCAAAACAATGTAAATCTGGTAGTCAAGTGAACTTGCACCGGCTTCTTTGAAGCTGACAAGCAGGTGTTCGATATCATCTTTCAAACCCGCTTTTTCAAATCGAGCCTTTACTGACTTTCGAAAACGGCCAGGAACCGTGTCGAGACAGATACCTTGATGTTGATAGTCGATCCCGAACGTGCTGGCAATGCCAAATCCGTCGCGCGACAGGTTTTGGATATGTTGACTGAGGAAATCTTTGGTGCGGATCTGTACAGTGCTGTCCCGAACAGCAAGCTCAACCACTTCAATCGTCTGGCGCAGCACCCGACCAAAGCTTCCATTGGCAAGGAGGAGGTAATCCCCTGGCTGGCAGGGAAACCACGGTTCTTCACCGGCAGGCCGTGACACCAGTTCATTCATGGCGCGCAAGGGTAGCCGCATAACTCCCTCGAGGGTAGGATTCCGTAAAACTGAATACACACCTAATGACTCCACTGTGAAGGGTATGCCGTCCAACACAAGACGCTCTTCTTCGCGCACGGGGCCGACACCGAACAAAAGCCGTAACTCAGCAGCGTATCGGGGGAGGGTTTGCCGTAAACTGAGGGCGGCCCCGGCAAGTGCGATCACGGCGAGGGTGAGCAGCAGTACGTCACCACGAACATAAAGAACCATGAGTATTGCCAGCACGATAAGAATTGCCGTAACAAGACGGTAACTATAGAGGACCAAGGGGGCCCGGGTAATGCCGATGTCGTGGCGGCTACGATAGAGCAATCGCCAGTACATCGCGAGTAATCCCTTAGCGATTACCCAGATAGCGACAGCAATAATCGTGGCTATGAGGAGGGTTAAACCGCGCCCACGAAAGAAATTAGTGAATGCTTCCCCCACGGAAATCTGCCAGGGTGTGCTCTCGTCTGTGATGGTGGTGAGTTTGAAATTCGCTATCTCAAGCTCTCGTTGAGACTCTTCCCTGCGTTGCTCCCAGTCCGTTAGCATTTGGCGAATCGCTTCGCCCGCGACTGGCGCCAATGCCTGTTTCTCGAATAAACGTATCGACTCAAGTGCCTTCTCAATCGCCCTGAGCTGATCTTCCCGCAGCTCGATGTCCCGGCGCAGCCTGTCTATCTGGCGAGGCCTCGCGGTAAGTTCCTTGAGCATGGAGAGGAGGGGGCGGACAATCTTCTCGACCTCGTCCCGCCAGTTTATTTGTTCTTCAGGCTGGTCGCTAAGGATCGACAGATTGACGCCGCCGAGTACGATTTGTTCGAAGGATACTTGAAGGCCAGCAATCTCGTTTTTAACGCGTTCAATCTTCTGCTCGAGTTCCAGCCTATCGGCTGTATCCTCCAGCTTTTTCAGTTGTTTTTTTATATCGCGAACCGCGTTTCGTTTTAATTCGATGGATTGTTGGATACTCACCAGGTTCTCAATCGCACTCGGTAAAGGTGCCTCTATTGCGGTAGCCTGTTCTAGTCCTGATACGGTCTGTGCGTCAATGCGAAAAGGCGTACAGGCGAACAGGAGGGAAAGGAGAACAAGATTCTTTGATGAGTTCTTTAGCGCGCAATACATAATTTCAGTGAGCGTCTTTTCAATGTGTCGCCATGATGAACCGGTAACAATGGTGTCTGATGTTGTCACCGATCAGTTGTTGGTAGGTGTTTGTATACTATCTGGTTAATTCTTGCTGCATTCTCCTGGCCGCCTTTCTGGAGTTTCAACGCTACGCCGTTGAAAAGATAGGTCAGACTCAGGGATTCCGGTGGAGCGATATTATATCCGGAATTGATAGCATCGAGCGCACCCGGGAATTTTTCAGGTATGACCTGTTCCCTGATGCGAAAACTGATGCGCACATCGCCGCGTCCGTCCTGATTGAAATCCGAGCGTAAGAAACGGTTGGGAAAGACGCTGACAAGCTCTCGGGGGTTGCTGGCGGTATTGTCATACCAGCGCAACAATGTTTCTCGGGAAAACTTGTTTTGTGTCAGATCAATCCAGGATATGGTGCCAATCTGATTACCGTCTACCAAGGCAGAATGGTTGCAGAGCAGGTTTGATACATCGTCCAGAGTTCTGAATTTCAGGCATTCGCTGAAGCCAAACCCGCGTTGATATTGCAGACGAGACCAACCATGGGCGGTATTCTGCAGCAATACGATCCCACCGTCTTCTGTCGCATCGGACTCACAACCCGTCATATACAGCAATGCTTCAGGCTCGCGCGCCTTCGTAAAGCTGCCGAGTACAGCATTCGCCAATTCAAAACCAGTCGTTTTATCAGGTGCCGAAGTGTAAGTTGGGCAGATGGCGCAGCGTGCAATACCATCGCTGATTTCGGCCTTACCCCTATCACAGACCGCCTGTAGCATCAGCAGGCTGCCGGATCGCGACACCTTATTGATGATATTCTGGAAAACAGACGCTGTTTGTTCGGCATCGGCATGCGGACTATGCAGCAGGACCGCCGATAGCAGCATGACGGTTGTTGCAAGCTTGGCAGCAGCCTGCTGACTATTGGCTAGAAATCTGAAATACGCGCGATTGTATTTATGCATGATCGCCATTTCCTTTCGCTGTTCATACCCCACCGGACCTTTAAGGCTAAACGATCGGTGGTTCTTCGTCGAGCACCGGTCCCAGGGGCAGATCATCGGCCTGGAATGCGTCCACCGTGTCCGCTGCAATGCGTGTGGATTCAAACCGGGCAATATGGAATAGTGCTTCACCCTCATTGACCAGCGGCAGGTTGGTCCGGCCAATGATGATACCGTGATTTCCAGCGTACACCTCGTGTTCCTGTTCACCGAAAGGGTCGGCAATTACACCAATGATTTGGCCCTTGCGAACACGAGTGCCCAGTGCCGCGGTCGATCTCAGAATACCACTGCGTTCGGCCCGTACCCAGATTGTGGATCGGGCCACCACCGGTTCCTGCCGCCTGCGTTGACGACTGGAGGCAGGTATCATCTTCAACTCACGCATGACCGCGATGACGCCTTTTACACCAGCACGGATGGCGTGCTCGTCAAAACGCAGTGCCTCACCCGCCTCGTAGAGCAGCATGGGGATGCCACGTTCGGCTGCGATCTCCCGCAGAGATCCGTCTCTCAGGTCTGAATTCAGCAGAACCGGTACATGAAAGGCATTGGCGATGCGCGCGGTTGCTTCATCATCCAGGTTCGCCCGTATCTGCGGCAGGTTTTCACGGTGGATCGCGCCTGTGTGCAGGTCGATACCGTAGTCGCTTTGATCGACAATTTCGTTGAGAAATAAATCTGCCAGTCGCGCCGCCATGGAACCTCGCACCGAGCCGGGGAAGGACCGGTTAAGGTCCCTGCGATCGGGCAGATAGCGAGAGCGGTTGACGAAACCGTAAACATTGACGATGGGGATTGCAATCAGCGTACCGCGAAGCTTCTTGAGTAGCGGCAAACGCAACAGCCGTCGGATGATCTCTACGCCGTTGATCTCATCGCCGTGCACGGCGGCACAGACAAACAGTCGCGGACCGTCGTATTTACCGCAGACCACTTGCACGGGCAGCGTCATCGGGGCATGCGAATAGAGACTCGCTACCGGCAATTCCAAGGTCTTACGGGTGTCAGGCTCGACAATAGTGCCACCGATGGCGAAGCCATCGTGCTTGGCATTCAACCCTGACCCCGGGTGCGGGTGTGGTTGGGGCGGGCGTTGCGTTCGATGAATTCGATGATCATTCCGGCAATGTTCTTGCCCGTGGCTGCCTCGATGCCTTCGAGACCCGGCGAGGAGTTGACTTCCATGACCACCGGTCCGTGATTGGAACGCAGGACGTCGACACCGGCGACGTTCAGACCCATTACTCTAGCAGCGCGCACCGCCGTAGAGCGCTCCTCCGGGGTAATCTTAACAAGACTCGCACTGCCGCCACGGTGTAGGTTGGAGCGAAATTCACCGGCCTGGGCCTGGCGTTTCATGGCTGCGACCACACGCTCGCCGATGACGAAGCAGCGGATATCCGCTCCCCCAGCTTCCTTGATGTATTCCTGAACCAGAATATTCGCATCCAGCCCCATGAAGGCCTCAATCACGCTCTCGGCCGCCTTCTGGGTCTCGGCCAGTACGACACCGATTCCCTGAGTGCCCTCCAGCAACTTGATGACCAGCGGTGCGCCACCCACCATCTTGATCAGGTCCTGAGTATCATCGGGTGAATTGGCAAAACCGGTCACCGGGAGTCCGATGCCCTTGCGGGACAACAGCTGTAACGAACGTAGCTTGTCGCGCGAGCGGCTGATGGCCACCGACTCGCTCAGTGGGTAGACACCCATCATCTCGAACTGGCGCAGAACGGCGGTACCGTAAAAGGTGATTGAGGCACCGATCCGCGGAATAACGGCATCAAAGCCCGTCAATGCCTCCCCGTTGTAGTGGATCTCAGGCCGAAAGGAGGTGACATTCATATAACAACGCAGCGTGTCGACGACCTGTATCTCATGTCCCCTCTCGGTGCCCGCCTCGACAAGACGGCGCGTGGAATAGATGCTTTTCCTGCGTGACAGTATGGCGATCTTCATGCTTCACTTCCTTTTTTTGTGCGTATGTGAGCCGAGCCGATAGGAGCGGGCCGGATCGACAACGAAACATTGTTTCAGGGCGGTTCTGCCGAGCAGCATTCGGAACAGCATGGTGTCGCGGTTAGTCAGGGTCAGTTCCACCGGGAAACGTTTGTCACCCAGTTGTACATCAGCCATGACGACATAGCGCTTTTCTCGGTGGCCGCCCGAGTCAGTCACCCAGCGTACATCAACGACGGGCATCTCACAGATAACTTGAGTCTGTCGGTCGCGCTGGTAAGGATGCACCCCGAAACGCACCCACCGTTTCCGGGCCCGTTTGAACGGTTCCACAAAATAGGCGTGCAATGAGGAGGTCCGTGCACCGGTATCGACCTTGGCCTTGATATGCTCAATGCCGAGTGACGGCAGGGCCACCCATTCGCGCCAGCCAATCACCGGCAGACTATCTGTTCCCACGGCGGTGTTTTTCATAACCATAAATATCGCGTTCTATACAGAGTTGTGTGACTTGTCCTTCGAGGCATCATGGATACCCATGAACCGCAGCTTCATCAAGCTGTTCGTTAACGGGAAAGGCGCCTTTCCTGGTGGCGACGGTGAATACGGTCTTGGCCGCCAGAAAGTACATCCTATACACTATATATACTGAACGTTTTCAGGCGTATGTCGCTCGCAGATCCCATGCATCTTTTTCTGAACACGCACCCTTCATTCGACGATGCTGCCGCTGATCAGGATATCCACGCGGCGGTTCATGGCACGACCCTCACGGGTTTTATTGTCTGCGACCGGATTGGCTTCACCTTCACCAAATGTTGACAGCAACGCGGCACCCACACCGCGTGATTCCAGGAACTGACTGACGCTCGCCGCGCGCTGTTCGGAAAGCGACTGATTGTAGCTTTCCGAGCCGGTGCTGTCGGTATGGCCGACAACGTCGATACTCTGTATTTCCTCAAGTTCACGGATTTTTCCGAGTAATCGATCGAGTTCCTCGATGGCAGCTGGGGTGAGCGTGGCGCTGTTTAACTCGAACGTGACATTGCGTTTATCCGACAGCCGAAGCAATGTCGGTTCCGGGGTTGACGGTTCCACGGCGGCTAACTCAGCTGCACGCTCGGCTTCCAGGCGCGCGGCCAGGGCCGGATCGCATTCCGGTGTACTGAGATCCTGGCGCCAGGCGCCGTTTTTGACGCATTCGCCGAAACCACTGGTGACCACCTCACCTTCGGAATCCACAACGTAGCCGGAGGCGGCCAGGGCGGTGCCGGCACTGGCGGCAACAAGCACGCTGCCCAGACCGGTCATCAACCGGTAGATAAATAATGTAGTGGAAAGTTTCATTTGCAGGTTCCTCCGCCTGTTACGAATGTGTTTACTACGACCGTGAGACCCGGAGCCGGGTCAAAAAGTCACAGAGCGGGCATCTTGCCTGGCGTAAATTCTCCGCGTGCCCTATGCGTTTGGTTGACCCTGACATCAGCAGATGTGACTTTTGTGGTGCAGGGTGCGTCGAAAGAGCAATACCAGTTACGATCAATGCGGGTCCACTCATCATGCAAGACGTTACCATCAATCTGGTCGCCGTGGTCCTGCTCCTGGTGGCCAATGGATTTTTCGTGGCCGCAGAGTTTTCGCTGGTCAAGGCCCGGGGCTTTCGTCTGGAGGGTGTGGCACAGGGCGGTAGTGGCAGTGCGCGCCTGACACTGCGCATTCAGGCCAATCTGGAAAGTTATCTGGCGGCGTGCCAGCTCGGCATCACCATGGCCTCGCTGGGCCTGGGCTGGGTGGGTGAGCCAGCGGTTGCAGCGCTGTTGGAACCTCTGTTCTCGCTGCTGGGCGTACCCGAGCCGATCCTGCATACCGCTGCCTTTGTGGTCGGTTTCCTCATTTTTTCTTCCTTGCATATCGTGATCGGTGAACAGGTACCGAAAACCTTTGCTATCCGACGCGCCGAACCGGTGGCGGTCTGGTGCGCTTACCCGCTGCGCGCCACCTACCTGCTGGTCTACCCGCTCAACTGGCTGCTGAATGCATCCTCGCGCTCGATTTTGTCGTTGTTCAACGTCGAGGAGGCCACCCACGCGGACGTGCTCAGTGGCAAGGAGCTTCAGGGCCTGGTGCAGGATTCGCGCGAACACGGTGAAATCGAACATAAAAAGGCGGATATGCTGCACAACCTGTTTGAATTCGATCAGCGTACTGTCGGGCGCGTGATGATTCCACGCAGTTCCATGAAGGTGCTGGATATCAGCGCACCGGCCGAATACAACCTGGCCATTATCCGTGATAGCGGACATTCGCGTTTTCCGCTGATCAATGCGGTCGATGATGAACAGGTGCTGGGCATGGTGCTGGCCAAGGACCTGCACACCGCGGTGCTCAACGGTGACAGCGAACCGTGGCGCAACCTGCCGGCCTTCTGCCGCGATCCGCTGCTGGTGCCGGAAAGCCAGCCGGTTTCTCAACTGTTCGAGACCATGCGCCGGCATCGCGCGCACATGGCCCTGGTGATCGATGAGTACGGCGCACTGGCCGGTATCGTCACCCTGGAGGATCTGCTGGAAGAGATTGTCGGCGACATTCAGGATGAGACCGATGTAGAACAAGAAGAGACCGGGCTCAGTAAAATCGACGCCGACAGCTGGCGCACGGACGGTCTGTTGTCGCTGAGCGATCTGGAACGCGCGATCGGCCTGAAAGTTCCCGCCGACCTCGATGCCAATACCCTGTCCGGGCTGTTTATGGAGCGCCTGTCGCGGATGCCGAGAACCGGTGACAGTCTTATTGAAGACGACTTCTATCTGACCGTGGAGTCGCTGGAAGACAAGCGTGTCGGTGAGGTGCTGATTGAAAGACTTAGCGATGACAGTGACGAGCTGTCCGGGCGGCAGTCCGGCTGAGCCCGCAGTAACGGGAACGCGTTCAGTAAAAGTCGGTTTCCTCCAGGGTAAAGGGTACATCAGCGCTGACCAGTTTGAGGCAGGACTTGATCAATTTACTCTTTGCGCCCCGCAAGGGGTACACCGCGTAGACATGGCGTTGCATCAGGGGGGCATCCTCGACCAGATGAAGGCTCGCGTCATCCAGATGTTCTGCCACCTGCGGTACCGGCAGATAGGCGAAACCGCCCAGCGCGAGGATGTGAGCCAGCGCCATTTTCGCGTGCGAGACGCGTATACGTGGTTCCGGTGCATCGGGGAACAAGCGGCGGTGCTCCAGCGCATGGGCCAGACCCCACTCGACCATCAGGTAGTCCTCGCCCAGCGCCGTTTCGGTATCGACGGACGGCCTGTCACCCACCAGGATCAGATCGATCACGCCGACGTCCTCGATTTGCAGTGTTTCAACTTGTGCCGGCTCCAGCATGAAAGCCAGATCCAGCAGCCCGTTGAGCAGGTGGCGGGTGAGAATTTCAGAGCTGCGCGATTCGGCGCTAATCGCCAGTTTCGGCAGCCGTTGGCGTACCCGGTGAAACCACTCCTGCAACAGGACGTCCCACAGTCGCAGGCTGCCGCCCACCGCGAGTTGTTGCTTCGCACCGCCAAAACTCACTTCCTGGCGTGCGATTCGCCAGCCGGCTATCAGCACATCGGCGTGTTTCACCAGCCGGTTGCCTTCAGGTGTGAGGCGGATGTCGCGGCGTATGCGGTCGAACAGACGCACGCCGAGGGTGCTTTCCAGCAGCTTGATGCGCGCACTCACCGCAGCCTGCGTGAGGTGCAGCGCCTCGGCGGCCTCACCAAAGTGACGTGTTCGGTTCACCTCCAAAAAGGTGCGTAGCAGCTCCAGATCCATACTGGATTTATAACAAAAAATATTTTAAAAATCGACAAATAAATGTAGTTTTATTTATCTAACAAGGTCTCCCTATAGTGCCATTTGTGTACTTTTCGCCCCCACCGGGGTGCTGAAAAAAGCGGAGCAGAAAATGCGTAACAACACCTGTGCTGTGGCAACCTTCGAAGCGGTCAAAACGCGCAAAACGCTGACCGCGCGCAGCGACGCCGAACTTATCGACATGCTGCGCAAGCATGATCTGGGCTGGAAACTGGCCTTCAATGTGCTGCTGGGGCGCCACCGCGACTGGCTACTCAGGCACTGCGTCTACCGTCTTGGCAACCACCACGACGCGCAGGATGTGACCCAGCAGGTGATACTGCGCGCCTGGCAGGCGATTGATCGCTTCGAAGGCCGCTCGGCGTTTCGTACCTGGTTGTATACTATTGCTGAAAACCAGTGCCGCAGTTTCGTCGTCAAGCGCATGCGTTATGTTCAGACCGAGCACATCGAACGCCTGATCGACCTGTACCTAGAGGGCACAGAAATTCCCGATGAGGAACGTTACGCGCGTAACGAGGCGGTCGCCACAGCGCTGCAGAGTGTCAGCGATAAGGCCCGCGAAGTGCTATTGCTGCGCTTCTACCAGGAGTGCTCCCTGGAGGAAATCGCAGCGACACTGGCGATCAGTCTCAGCGCCGCGAAAATGCGCCTGTACCGATCCCTGGAACAGTTTCGGGTTGCGTATCTCCAAGTAGTCGGGGTACAGACCGCCGCGGCGTGATGGTTCGCAAACGGCCCTTAAACCGGATGTTTGCTCTTGCTCAACATGTTTTGACCGGGAGTCTTTGAACCGAACCATTGGGTGAGAAACCGGTATCGTGCAGCGATATAAGACGTAGTGGCACCCTAACGAGGGTTTACTGATCCAAGCTTTCCTGGGTGTCTACCAGCGATTCATTCGTTTCTTCCGGGGTAGAATTCCATTCCGTGTACTCTGTCGGGCTCTGCCAGGCCTGCATGCACAGATCGACATACTCTGTAATATCTGTCTCATTCTCAAGACCGGTGGATACAGCTTCTTCCCGGCAATTGGCCATGGCTGTGTTTACCGATGTATCGGCTTTTGCTGGACTGGATATGACCGTAATCATAATAATACATACTGTGCAGGTGAGGTCTACCATCTTCATTTACTAGCCCCTCAAAAATGATCCGAATCCGGCTCGCATCTGTTCTGTGGATTTGCTCGGATGGATTGCTTGACACCTAATCTGGGTCAGAAGTCGTGTCCGGTAAAGCGAAAAAATTTCATCGTGTGCATCAGAAATTTCGATTAAACTCAGCCGTCACCGGATGGATTCAACCACCGATTAGAAACGTGGACTGTGGTGCAGGAGGCGACTGCCTGGAGGGGACGTGTTTACCAATTGCCAGATATTCTCGAAGCAGCGGGTGGTGTAGTCGGTGGATGCACAACTACTAAAAACGTTTTTGGAAGTTTACCGAACACGGCATTTCGGGCGTGCGGCTGACAACCTTCATCTCAGCCAATCGGCGGTGAGCGCCCGCATCCGGCTGCTGGAAGACGAGCTGGGTGTGACTTTATTTAGCCGGGAACGGAATAATATCCAGTTAACAGCGGCGGGTCAGAAACTTCTGCGTCATGCCGAGAACATTGTCACGACATGGAACCAGGTCAGGCAGGAAATGGCCATGGGGGAGGACGGTCCGGAGCTGTTGTCGGTGGGAGCTGTTGCCAGCCTGTGGGATATCGCCCTACAAGACTGGGTGCACTGGGTCTACAAGGAATGTCCGGAAGTGGGCTTGATTGCCGAGGTACACGGAGCGGAGATCCTGGTGCGCAAACTCTTGGAGGGTAGCATTGATCTGGGCTTTTTATTTGATGCGCCCCAGTTGCCGGAGCTGATGGTGGCTGAAACAATACCTGTGCCCTTGATTATGGTTTCATCGGTACAGGGCCTGAGCCCCAAAGAGGCCGTTCAGACGAATTACGTGATGGTTGACTGGGGGACCTCGTTTGCTGTCAGCCATGCCCAACATTTTCCGGATATGACGACACCCCGGGCACGTGTCGGACTCGGGCGATTGGCCAAGGCATTGATTCTCGCGTGTGGCGGGACGGCATATCTGGCTAAGCCCATGGTGAACGAGCAATTAAGAAAGAAACAACTGTTCCAGGTCCAGGAAGCTCCTGTAATCAAGCGCGTCGCTTACGGGGTGTACCCGATAAATAGTGGTCGTCGCCCCGTCATCGAGAAGACCTTGTCGTATTTTTCCACAATTTAATCAGGATCTCGCTGGACAGACTAGCGGGTGGAGCTGGTTCCGACGCGTCACTGCAGTGCTGGCACAGCCTGGTCAGGGTATTTGGTCTAAAAGCCACTCGTCATCAATCAGTGCCTTCAGGTGTTTTTCATCCCGGCGCCTTTCCAGTTCCCGGCGGGCCTTCATTTGGTGCTGTATTCGCGACCTTTCCTTGTCTTTCAACGTGGCATCCAACAATTGATAGTCCGGACTCGAACAATCTGTGGTAGCCGAATAGAAGCAATCATCAGACTCGGCTTCAGCTTGCTTCCATCGTTTGCTTTGTTTCTTTCTCGCCATACTGACTACCAAGACTAATCTAACAGGCATTTTTCCTGTCTACATGTATAGACATTGTAGCCGTTAGTTGAAAGTGAAAAATTCTGATTGAATCAATCAAAAAATCGGGATAATCACCGGTGCCTTTGACCTTGTTTTTTGATCGATAAAATCGATCGCCACTAACAGAATATTTCTATTTACACACTTGCCACATAAGCATTTAATGCACCCACGAATTCGTGCGACGCGCGGGGCGGCGATAGTGACGCCTCTCTGAGAAATCGCATGGATGAGCAGGTTAGAAGTCATGAACTATCGGTTTCTGGAGAAACCAGCTGGGGAGATGCAAGCAATGCCATTATCGAAATTGAAAGAGATCAAGACTAAAGCCGTTAATCAGAAAGCCATTAAACCAACCGTGGTTTCCGAAGATACAGGGCCTGTAGTAACCCATTCCAATGAGAATCACCACCTCATGATTGCCGAGGCAGCTTACTTCCGTGCGATGGCGCGTGGTTTTGAAGGGGGAAATCCGGATGACGATTGGTATGCTGCCGAGGCAGAAATAGAACAGGCTTATGGGCGTTAGAGAGCATCGAAGAAGTTACAGGTATCCGTATTAGGAACAGTTTCGGGCCGGAGTAATCGATAGAAGTTGTGATCAGGCCCCGCCTCCGGTCCGCTTATTAGCCGTTATCTGCGCGGCTGTAGGGGTCAGAGCGAACTATTCGGGAACTACTCGAATACGACCCTGACCCCATTTTTTAATATTCAATGAATGGGTCATGTAGTTGAGCCGGATGACCGACCCGGGCGGAAAAGAATAAATCCCAGGTCATCCGGTTTGTGTGGCCGGGTTTCTGAAAACTCTGTCATGCGCTCACGACAGATCTTGGCCAGGCTTCCTGCTGCAAGCTGTAATGGTCCGGTGCGGATAATATTTACAATCTCCTCAATCTGAAGGTTATCAAACAGTCCGTCGCTGGCGATAACAAGAGTATCGCGTGGTGCGAGCTTGATTACCGGGCCGATTTCAACCCGCATCTCGGCCGTACCAATAATATTGGAAACCAGATGGCGGTCTTCATGATAAATGGCTTCATCAGCTTCAATGAGTCCGGCTTCTATCGCGTATCCGACAGGTGAGTGGGGGATAGTCAGATATTTGATCTTTCCGCGTTGCCCGCTGATCAGGATTGCGGAGTCGCCCACATGATAGGGACGAATGTGGTTTTTTTCGATCCCCACTGCGGCGATGGTTGTGCCGGACCCAATACCGTGTTCGATGACTATTTTATTGGCTTGTTCGATGCCATCAAGAATCGCGTCGCGTTGTGCCAGCTGTTCGCCGCAATTTTCAGTAGTCTTATGACTGACTTGACGCACTGCTGTAGCGGATGCCTGATCGCCCGAAGGAAGACCGCCCAGGCCATCTGCCACGACCAGGACACCTGAGTTACCACTGCAGGGGACCAACCCCATTGAATCCTCGTTATCTGATTCCTTTCCCGGCGCTCGTATTGTAAAGGCGCAAGCCGTACCATCTGCTATGCAAAAGGATTCAATTCCGGCAGAATCAACGCCCAGATAGAGTCTCGGTTCGGTTAGTGTTATTGCCATTCCAGTGTTTCCAGATATTCCCGTAGCTGTCCGGCGGTTCGAAAATTTTTGAGGATGAGAGAGCGCTTCAACCCACGACAAATGGACTTGATTTCCAGCGGCTGGTGTTTGTAGCGTTTTTGTCCGCCAACCGCCTCATATAGAATTTTGACCAGGTCGACGACATCTTCATGAATATTTGCCAGTTTAGGCGTGTCCCAGTGATAGAAGTCGAGTAACTTTAATTCGAAACCCAGACCATATCGACGTACGATAATATTATCCGTATGCAAGTCGCCGTGATATTCCTTCATCAGGTGAATGCACTCGAGTCCAGTTGTTAGCGCATGCAGAAGATGGAGTCCCTGGAACGGTGTGAGACGTTTTCCGGGCTGACGAGCGAGGAAGGCGGAGAGCAGTTCCCCTTCGACGTACTCGGAAACCAGGAGCGTTATAGGAATGCCTCGATAGGTCATCCGTTCCCACGTGTGATATTGAATGGCAATCGGGCAATGTCTCAATTTATTCAGTTTCTGGGCGTACAAATTTGCAGTGCGGTCCTTAGGATTACGTTGAGGGTAAAAGAGTTTTACCGCTCTTTCGATACCTGTCGGATGTTCGCGTACCAGAAACACTTCACCCTGCCAGCCATTTCCAAGACAGTCCATGACCTCATACTTTCTAGCAAGAACTCTGCCTGGCTTAATGTCGAAGCGGTCGATTGTAGGAAGGGCCGAACCTGGATGATTGCGCATTTAGCCGCTACTCAATTCAACGAAAGTGGTATCTCGTATATTATGACAATCATAGAATAATTAAACGGATAGAATTATAGCAATATTAACGAAATCTTCGTCGTTCTCCTCCTCTGGAATAGTTTCGGGTACAGCCTGCCGCCGCGCAACGACGCCTGGCTGAGAGCCCGCCCCATCTTGTCCGAAATGCGTGGTTTACTTCCAGGAACACACCCACCGGTGCAGTGACGTTGGTACAAGTCTTGGGCGGGGGGCTAATGTCTTGCTCACCTCATTCAACCTTAATGTGACTTTGCCTGCCGGCAGGCGGTCTCAATAAACAGAAAACCGGCGCCCGGTGATAATCCGGCAAATTGGAAGAAAGTCAGGTCCCGGTTGTGGACGCAATCATTGGATCAGGAGGGGAAATGATGAAAAACCTACTACACATATCAATCAGCCTGTTTACTGCGGTGTTCATTGCTGCCTGCGCCTCTCAGCCTAAACTCAGCCAGGAGCAGGTTCTCAGTCAGAACCAACAGATCGCCAGCCTGGACAAGGCCTTAAAGGATGCGCATACCCAGGGGGCGGACTACCTGGCACCGGACGGCTACGAGGCCGCAGCGGGGCAGCTCGACCGGGCGATGACTGAGGCCGCGAGCGGGCGCAGTGACACCGCAAATGCTGCTGCGCGGTCGGGTCTCAAGAGTCTGAAAAAGGTCAGCAGCGATGTCGAGCAGAGCAAGGACCTGCTTCGCGAGGTACTGATCGCCAGGACAAAAGCCATGGATGCGGGTGCCGCCACACTGTATCAAGACGATACTGCGAAGCTTGAAACCGCTCTGCGCAAAACCGCCAACCTGGTCGAACAAGGCCGTCTGGAAGACGTCAAGAAGCGCCGTCCAGATCTGATTGCCGGCTATGAACAGCTTCAGTTGATGTCCCTTAAGGAGGGGATGGTAGATACCGCCCAGGCGACGCTGGAAAAGGCCAAACAGAATCGTGCGCCCAAGTACGCGCCCAAGACCTACACACTGGCAGAGGAAGAGCTCGCTCTGGCGCTTTCCGTGCTGGACGCTGACCGGACCAAGACCGACAAGGCCAATGCCCACGCAACACGCGCCAAGTGGCTTGCCGAGCGCAGTATGAGCATTACTGAGCTCATCAGAGATTTTGATCGCCGCGATTATACGCGCGAAGACGTGGTGTTGTGGTACCAGTCCCAGTTGAGCGAAATCGCTGAACCGTTGGGTAAAGATCTGCCTTTCGACAGCCCCAACCGCACTGTTGTCCTTGGTATGCAGGGCTCGGTGAAAGAGCTGATCAATCAGCGCGACGAAACCGCGATGGCGCGCAGTCAATACGAGCAGGAACTGTCCTTGACCGAGGAGCAGAGGAGTGCCATCGAGAAGGTGGAGGCGATGTTCAGCGCGTCCGAGGCCAGCGTCTACCAGCAGCGCAAGAACGTGCTCATTTCTGCGCATGGGTTACGTTTTCCACCGGGTGGAAGCGAACTGGACTCGGAAAACTTCGTGTTGCTGAACAAGATCATCAAGGCGATTGATATTTTTCCGGGTAGTAACATCAGAGTATCCGGTCACACCGACTCGACAGGCAGTGATGCGGTGAACATGAGGCTGTCCGAGCAAAGAGCCGACAAGGTGGCCAAGTTTCTGACCGAAGTCGGTGGCATTGCTGTCGACAGGGTCAGCGTCTATGGGTATGGGGAGTCGCGTCCGGTTGCCAGTAATGAGACAGCGGATGGCCGATCGGCCAACCGCCGGGTCGAGATCCTGATCGAAAACCCGTAAATCCAAGCAATTCCTGCGGTCTTCGGGGCCGCAGGGGCAAATGGCGGTAATTTCTGTTGGCCGGGAGGTCTACGGTGCGGCCTGTCTTCTATACTATAGTTTGGTCCGAAGAAAAACTTGCCGAGAAAACACCATGGTCGCACCATCTCCTGCCCCACCGGTAACACCACCGCACTCTCCGTTAAAAGAGATCGGCGTGAACCTCATTGACGACCCAGGCCTCTGGTTGGAGCGCGCACTGGAAGACCTGATCATCGTACTCAAGACCTTTCTTCCCAACCTAATAGGGGCACTGGCATTACTGGTCATCGGCTGGGTGGTGGCCTGGGTCGTGCGCTGGCTTATCCATCGCTTCGGTAAGGGGCTCGATGCGATCTTGGCTGCCATCCACCGGTGGCTGGGTCAGGAGGTTACCCGACCGCGGTGGTCTGTTTCGAACCTCGTAGCCAACATTGCTTTCTGGATTACCCTCGCCTATGCCGTTAGCGGCGCAGCCGAGCAGCTCGGGCTCGTCACTTTCGCTAACTGGGTGCTGGGATTACTCGGCTACCTGCCACGAGCACTAATCAGTGCCTTCATATTATTTATCGGTTACCTAATAAGCAACGGGGTGCGAAACATTGTCGTAGCCGTTGCCGATTCCAGCGGTTTTCAGCATGGACTCTCGCTTGGGAATCTGGTGTCCGGACTTATCCTCGCATTTACGTTGTTGCTGGGGTTGACCCAACTGGGACTCGACGTGGCTGTGTTTGCCAACATTATTCTACTGGCTGCTGCAGCACTGTTTGCTAGCGCTGCCCTGGCGTTCGGTATCGGTGCCGGAGACGCCGTGCGTAATATCATGGCGTCACACTATGTGCGAAAGTCTTACAGACCCGGGCAGAGGGTGCGCATGCAGAGTCTGGAGGGCGAAATTCTGGA
>Ga0316201_10000523_pt1 | contig 22222 bp, 21 predicted proteins | sample CS6wburrow_MG_FD_204516 | JGI IMG/M metagenome (GOLD analysis project Ga0316201, IMG submission 204516) | Coastal sediment microbial communities from Delaware Bay, Delaware, United States - CS-6 worm burrow | ecosystem: Environmental > Aquatic > Marine > Coastal > Sediment | place: USA... | reverse complement strand
CCTGACTATTATTATTTCCGTGCTGGCCATGACATGCGTGCAGGCACAAACTGCTGCGCCATTCGACGTCACTGAAGTCACGAAATTTGACGAGCCCTGGTCAATGGCATTTCTGCCCGACGGACGACTGCTGGTGGCGGAGAAAAAGGGCAGACTTCGGCTTATTGGTCAGGATGGTCAGTCATTCGGAGCAGTTCGGGGCGTACCGGACGTTGATTACTTCGGACAAGGTGGCCTGGGCGATGTCGTCTTGCACCCGGAGTTCGAAGAAAACGGACTTGTCTACCTGAGTTATGTCGAGGGCACGGTTGGCGGAACGCGCGGTGCTGCTGTTGCACGCGGTGTGCTTACGCTGACCGATCGCCGTGGAACATTGTCCGAGGTTGAGGTTGTCTGGCGGCAATACCCGAAGGTGGTCGGGTTTGGACACTATGGCCATCGAATCGCATTCGATGATGACGGCTATCTCTGGATTTCATCCGGTGATCGACAGAAGTTCACGCCGGCACAAGACATGCAAAGCAACCTCGGCAAGATCATTCGATTACATGACGACGGATCGACTCCCGCAGACAACCCGTTCGTCGACTACTTCAGTATAGATGCGCTCGTTGATGACGAAGGTGTTTATCCTGAAATCTGGTCGTTGGGCCACCGTAACCCGCTCGGCATGAGCTTCGACCTCGACGGCCAGCTGTGGGTTATCGAAATGGGGCCGCGCGGTGGCGATGAGCTGAACCGTATTGTGCGCGGTGGCAACTATGGCTACCCGACGGTTTCTAATGGCGAGCATTACGACGGTCGCGCCATTCCGGACCATGATACGAACCCGGAATTCGACAAGCCGGTATTGTGGTGGACGCCGGTCATTTCACCGGCACACTTGATGACCTACAGCGGCGATGCGTTTCCACAATGGCACGGCAACCTGATTGCCGCCGGATTGTCGTCGCGAGCGATTATTCGCATCGAGGTTGATGGTGACACTGCCACGGAAGCCGAGCGCTTCCCGATGGGCGCGCGGATTCGCAGCGTAGTCCAGGGACCGGAAGGCGCTTTGTGGGTACTTGAGGACGAATTGCGCGAGAGCCAGGGGCGGCTACTGAAACTGACGCCGCGAAACTGACGGTACTCGCCAGGAAGCAGCGTCAGTGCAATGCCATAAGCACGCGTATGTGAGCGTCGACGCAGCGCGCCAGGCTCTTGAGCTCGTAGCCGCCTTCGAGCACGGAAACGATGCGCCCCGACGCGGATTGATTGGCGATTTCCACGATACGCTCCGACACCCACTCAAAATCGGCGTCGGTCAATGAAACGTGGGACATGTCATCATCGCGGTGCGCGTCGAATCCCGCGGAGACGAACACCAATTCAGGCTGGAACGCCTCGAGCGCCGGTAGCCAGTGATCGCTGACGGCCGCCCGGAACTCGTCACTTTTCGCGGTAGCCTCCAAGGGCACGCTGATCCGGTTTGGCGCATTCTCGAGCAATTGGGTGAACGGGAAGAAGGGGTGTTGAAAAGTCGAGCAGAACAGGACGCGGCTCTCATCCTGGAAAATATCCTCAGTACCGTTGCCGTGATGCACATCGAAGTCCACGATTGCGATTCTCTCGAGACCGTATGCCTCCAGCGCATGCGCGGCGCCCACGGCGATGTTGTTGAACAGGCAAAACCCCATGGCCCGAGACCTTTCGGCGTGATGCCCTGGCGGCCTGACACCACAGAAGGCTGACTCCATTTCGCCACCCATGACGAGATCAACGGCGGCAACGACAGAGCCGGCGGCCCGGTAGGCAGCAAAAAGAGACTTGGGGCTTACCACGGTATCGGGATCGAGGCGTGCGTACCCGGATTCAGGAACTGCCGCCCGGATCGCCTCCACGTGATTCCGAGAGTGCGCGCGCAGCAGCTGTTCGTCGCTGGCCAACGGGGCATCGACATAGCGGAGGACAGTGTCGAGACCGCTGGCGATGAGCTGGTCTTCGATGGCATACAAGCGCCCGGCATGCTCCGGGTGATCCGGCCCGGTGTCGTGACCTCGACAGTCTGAATGCGTGATGTACGCGGTGCGCAGGTGATTCTCCCTATTTATTTCGTATACGGTTGCAGTGTAAAAGGTCGTTGCAGCGAAAGGAATCTACCGCAGGAGCTACTTTGAACACCCATTATCTGACTCCCTTGTTTACGCCTGGGAGCATCGCATTGTTCGGTGCCAGTGATCGAGAAGATTCGGTCGGTGGCATTGTCTTCAAGAACCTCATGACCTCCGGCTTCAAGGGTCAGATCTACGGGATCAATCCTGGTCGCGATGTCATCCAGGGTCAACCGGTGTTCAAATCGCTGGACGAGATAGATGGGCCAATCGATCTCGCCGTGGTCGCAACCCCCGCACCGAGCATACCGGCCATCGTTGAGGCTTGCGGTGAACGCGGCATCCGCATGATGCTCATCATGTCGGCGGGATTTCGCGAGACCGGTCCCGCAGGCCGAAAACTCGAGGACCGCGTCACACAGATGGCGAACCGCTATGGCGTTCGCCTGATGGGGCCCAATTGCCTGGGCATTATCCGTCCGGACATTGGCCTGAACGCCACGTTTGGCAACAACAACGCGCAGCCCGGCAACCTTGCGCTTGTCTCGCAATCCGGCGCAATTTGTACCGCCATCCTCGACTGGGCGGCCGTAAATGAAATCGGTTTCTCGACAGTCGTGTCCACCGGCATCGCCGCCGACCTGGATTTTGGGGATTACCTGGACTACCTGGTCGCCGATCCAAAGACCAAGGCGATACTTCTCTATATAGAAGGTATTTACGATTCACGCCGCTTCATGAGTAGCCTGCGTGCCGCAGCACGCATCAAGCCTGTCATCGCGCTCAAGGTCGGGCGGCATGCGGCAGGTGCCGCAGCGTCGGCATCCCATACCGGTGCATTGGTTGGCAGCGACGATACATTCTCGGCAGCGCTGTCGCGTTCCGGCGTGTTACGCGTGGAGACGATCGGCCAGCTGTTTTCGGCAGCGCGGGCACTATCCTCATACCAGCACCGTCGGCCGTCTGAACGACTGGTCATTATTACTAATGGCGGTGGGCCCGGAGTCATGGCGGCTGATCGTGCCGCGGACCAGGGCATCGAACTAAGTTCATTGAGCGACGAGACCATGAAGCGCCTCAACGAGGTGCTTCCCGCGGTGTGGTCTCATAGCAATCCTGTGGACCTGATTGGCGACGCACCACCTGAGCGTTACAAGGAAACCATCGACATTTGCCTCGAAGACCCGGGCATCGATGGGGCAGTCGTCATCCTGACGCCGCAGGCGATGACGCGACCGACCGAGGTCGCGCAGGCAGTCATAGATGCCGCCGCGCAGCATGATAAACCTGTCATGACGAGCTGGATGGGTGGGGCTCAGATCGAGGAAGCACGCAAACTTTTTAATGCGGCGCATCTGCCGAACTACACCACCGTCGAGAACGCGATCGATGCGTTCTCTTACCTGGCGCGTCACAACCGCAACCAGCGCATGCTCCTGCAGACACCCGGACGGTTAAGTACCGGTAAGAAACCGCCGGATGTCGACGGCGCGCGGCTGATTATCGAAGCAGTACTCAACGAGCGACGGACAACGCTGACTGAACCGGAGTCATTGGCGGTCCTCAATGCGTTCCATATTCCGACCGTTCGCAGCGGTATAGCCCGATCGGCCAATGAAGCACTGATCGTCGCCGAGACGATTGGTTTTCCGATCGCAATGAAAGTCTTGTCGACCGACATAACGCACAAGTCCGACGCCGGTGGCGTACGACTCAACATCAATTCAGCGCACGAGGTGCGCAGCGTATTTCGTCAACTGGTCGATGAAGTGCAAGCCAAGGTGCCGGGTGCGACGATTGACGGTGTCACGATAGAGAAGATGTATCGCAGCTCGAATGGTCGCGAACTCATGATCGGCATTATTCGTGACCCGGTATTTGGCCCTGTCATCAGCTTCGGCAGCGGTGGAACGACGGTGGAGATCCTGGGCGATTCTGCAATTTCCCTGCCGCCGCTCAACCACCGTCTGGCAACCGACCTGATCAACCGGACAAAGGTGTCGAAGATGCTCGGCGCGTTCCGCCACATGCCCGCCGTCGATATGAGTCAACTCATCGATGTTTTGCTCAGCGTGTCCAGCATGGCGTGCGAGTTGCCATGGGTACAGGAAATGGACATCAATCCAATGATCATCGACGACAAAGGCATCGTCGCCGTTGACGCCCGCATCATGGTTGATTTTCCGAAGCCCTCGACGGACCCGTACCACCATCTGGCGATCCATCCTTACCCGACGCAGCTGGTAAAGCATGTCCAGCTTAATGACGGCACAGATATTGTTATTCGCCCGATCCGACCCGAAGATGCGGAGATCGAGGCAAAGTTCGTGCGCGAATTATCGAAAGAGGCGAAGTACTTCCGCTTCATGAATTCCATACACGAACTCAGCCAGGAGATGTTGGTTCGCTTCACGCAGATCGATTATCACAACGAGATGGCGTTGATTGCCGTTCGGCAGCTTGATGGTGTTGAAGACCAGATTGGCGTCGCTCGATACACGACCAACCCGGACAAGACGAGCTGCGAGTTTGCCCTGGTAGTTTCCGACAAGTGGCAAAGCAAGGGCATCGCCCATCGCCTGATGCGTAACCTGATGGAGGTCGCGCGCGACCGAGACCTCGAGGTTATGGAAGGCCAGGTCTTGAGTGATAACAAGAAGATGCTCGAGCTAATGGCCTCGCTCGACTTCGAGATATCGGTCGATCCGGACGATAATTCGATAAAACGCGTCGTGGCACAGCTGCACGCGTCGGCCTGAGCTTCTACATTGCGAGCGCTGACTCTATCTCTGCGATGACTTTGTCATCATAAGGCTGGGTCCTGGGGCTAAATTGGGTAATCACCTTGCCGTCCCGGCCAATCAGGTACTTGTGGAAGTTCCAGGTGGGGTAGGTTCCGGCAGCAGCAGCCAGTTGGTCGAAGAAGGGATGTGCCTCGCCCTCCTTAACCGTTACCTTTTCAAACATCGGAAACTTCACTTTGTACGTCAGGCGGCAGAACTCCTGGATCTGTTCCTCTGTGCCGGGCTCCTGGCCAAAGAAGTCGTTCGACGGGAAGCCGAGAACGACCAGACCCTCCTCGCCATACTCCTGATAAAGCTTTTCGAGACCGTCGTACTGGGGCGTGTTGCCACACTTCGACGCTGTGTTCACGACGAGCAGAACCTTGCCGGAGTAAGCCTCCTCGAGATTAACAACGTCGTCAGAGGCAAGCCTCCGAAAATCCTGGTTGAGCAGCCCTGTGTCGGCGGCCATCGTGGTTGCGGCAGTCATGAGCAAGAACGCTCCCATAAGAAATCTCATATAACACTCCAAGAAATTCGAGCGCCCAAGCGAAGAGCACTCAGTCAAACTTAAGGTGTATCCTGCACGTACACCCGCTCAACAACCAGCGGATTTGTGTAACAAGTCGTAACTGATCAAGAGCAAAATCAACTGGGCAAAATTACTGCAATGGCCGTCTTTAACTGCTTACCGGGATATCGATGAGCTGCCGGCTTGTATTCGGCGCGAGTGGTTACATCGGCAGTCATCTTGCGCCATACCTCGCATCTCGGGGCTTGCCGGTGCGAGCGTCGTCGCGCAATGTCGAGGTCATCGAAGGCCGCGGCTGGCAGGATGTCGTGCTGGCTGAGGCGGACGCTTTGCACCCGGAGTCCCTGGACAGCGTTCTTGAAGACGTCGATATCGCGTATTACCTCGTACACTCGATGGCCGCAGGCAAGAACTTCCCCGAACTGGATGCCACGGCCGCGCGAAATTTTGCCGACGCGGCCGCACGGCAAGGTGTTAAGCGCATTGTCTATCTCGGAGGCCTGGTTCCGGAATCACCGAAATCGAAGCATCTGCGCTCGCGTCAGGAAACCGGAGACATCCTCCGCGCGGGTAGCGTTCCGGTGACAGAGATTCGTGCCGGGATGATTATCGGACCCGGTTCCGCAGCCTGGGAAGTAATACGTGACCTCGTCAATCATCTGCCCATCATGATAACGCCACGCTGGGTTTTCTCGCGCTCGACGCCGATAGCCCTCAGCAACCTGTTGCGCTACCTCGCCGACGCACCGGTCCTCGCAGAGACTGCCGGTGAAACCTACGACGTCGGTGGTGCCGACGAACTTACGTATGCTGAGATCATGCGGCAATATGCCGAACTCGTCGGCAAGACCACGCGCATCATTCCGGTTCGCGTCCTCACGCCGCGCCTGTCCTCATACTGGTTGCGCCTGGTGACGTCGGTGCCGACGAATATTGCGCGAGCCTTGATCGACGGACTCTCGCAGGACGTGATAGCCGGGGACGGCCGGCTGGCCAGCCTCGTTCCGCAACAGCTTCTCGGCTTTCGTGAAGCGGCTATCGAGGCGCTCGAAGCAGACCGCAAACATGCCGTACCGGCTCGTTGGGTCGAAGGCGCCACCGCGTGCCGAGAATTTCGACCGGAATACGGCTTCTATCCGAAACAGACGGGCGACGTCGCTCACACTAGTGCCAGCGCAGAGGCCTTATGGCGAGTCGTTTGCCGCGTTGGGAAAAACGCTGATTTCTTTTATGCCAACTGGCTCTGGTGGCTGCGAAGATGCCTGGACTGGATCTTTGCTGGGCCAAGCTTTCGTCGCAAGCGCCGTCACCCCGATGAGTTACGCGTTGGCGATGCTGTCGATGCATGGCGCGTCATCGCCATGCAACCCGGCGAACAGCTAACGATGCTGATGGAAATGAAGGCACCCGGTGTGGGAGTTCTTGAGTTTGATGTCGACGATAAAGAGGGTGACCAGCGGACGATAAGCGTCAGGGCATACTTTCATCCCGCCGGCGTTTGGGGAATCCTGTATTGGTTCGCATTGTTGCCATTTCACGCATTCATTTTTCGTGGCATGACGCGCGTCATCGCGGAGCGGGCGGAGGCAGAGCCGGTCGCCCACGCCACAGACAGCCCGGGCTAAACAGAAACATCCAGCAACACTTGCACACAGAATTGACACCGTTGTGCACTGGCTTATCGCTATCTTAGACGGGTACCTGAAACCCTTCTATCAACAAAGGATAAGCAAATGATTACTATAGCCAAACGCGCCGGAATTCTTGCGCTTTGTACCCTCGGCCTGGTTACGTCAATGGCAAACGCCGGGCACCATGAGAAAGGCGAAATGGCAACAGCGGACATCGTTGATACTGCTGTTGGCGCAGGCAAGTTCAACACGCTTGCTGCCGCACTGACCGCTGCTGGACTCGTCGATACGCTGAAAGGCGATGGCCCGTTCACGGTTTTCGCACCAACCGACGCTGCGTTCGCAAAACTACCGGAAGGAACGGTCGAGAACCTTCTTAAACCAGAGAATCGCGACCAACTGGTCTCTATCCTGACCTACCACGTTGTGCCAGGAAAAGTGTATGCCGCGGATGTCGTGAAGCTCACATCGGCCACGACCGTGAATGGTTCCGACGTAAGCATAAAGGTGTCTGACAACGGCGTAAGCATCGACAACGCTAATGTGATCATGACTGACATCAAGGCGAGCAATGGTGTCATCCACGTGATTGATACCGTCATCCTGCCTAACTAGTACGACGTTTTGTTGAGCCGGCACAGGGACGTGCCGGCGCCTCAACCATGACTGCACTTACAACATTTCCCCCACAAACCCGCGTCGCTGTAATAGGTGCCAGCGGAGGTGTTGGTCAAGCGCTTGTCGCGCTTTTTGCCAACGATCCACGAGTAGAGCGGGTTTTTGCACTATCCCGCACACCCTTTCCGGTCTTTTCGCCAAACGTCACACGGGGCGAACTGGACCTCGAAAACGAAGCATCTATCGAAAGCTGTGCCCTGTCTGTGGCGGCGGACTCGCCCCTTGATATTGTCGTGGTTGCGACCGGCATACTCTGGTCTGGTGACAAGCTCCGGCCTGAGAAAAGTATGCAGGAACTCGATATAGAAAATCTTGCAAAGGTCTTTGCGATCAATGCGACAGGACCGGCCCTGGTCGCGAAACATTTCCTGCCGAACCTTCGCAAGGGATCGAAAACTGTCTTCGCCGCGTTGTCTGCACGTGTCGGTAGTATTGGCGACAATCGGCTCGGCGGCTGGTACTCGTATCGTGCGTCAAAGGCGGCATTGAACATGCTGCTGAAAACCCTTTCGATCGAACAGGCGAGGCGGTGGCCAGAGGCTGTCATTGTCGGCCTGCATCCGGGCACAGTAAACACAGAACTTTCTGCACCCTTTACTAAACGAACCCCGCCGCAAAAGCTGTTTTCCCCGGAAATTTCCGCAGGTCATCTCGTTAAGGTCCTGGACAGAGTGACGCCGGACGACTCCGGCCATGTTATTGCGTGGGACGGGCAGCGCGTTGAGAACTAGGACATTAATAACGCAACGGTGGCGTGGCAGCTTCGCCTAGTAGGCATGCACGCTGGCCAGGCGCAGTTCAAAAGGACCATCCAGGTTGTCGTAGATCATCAGCCCCATGCCTGTGACCTGCGCTGGGTCGAGTGCAGGTCCATCCAGCTGATATCCCCGGTACTTGGGAACAAAACTGGAAAAGGGAATATTGACCGTGCTCCATGTCCCGTTGCGGGTTTCGAAGTCGGCCCAATAAGCAATCTGCCTGCCACGCCAGCGTGCGTCGGTTGCCAGTCGCCACGTGTAGCGACGCCCATCGCCCTTCATGTGTAATCGGATTCCAGCGTAATTCGACAAATCCAGCTGCAGCGGTTTTGTGCGGATCGAGCTGAAACCGCCACCATTCGTATTGGTGCGGCCAGTGAAGCTCAACTCCCCTTGCTCTTGTTCGAAAGCGCCCTCGCTCCGTCCTCCCATAACGCTGTCGTTCACCACGTACCAGCCCAGGTCAGGGCTATTAGGGGTGAAGTCGGTGAGCATGAGCGGGCCCTTGGTATGAGAGTCAGAGGCGCAGAGTGGCGGGTCGGGGAAAGTCATCAGCAGTGTTCCAAGAAACAGCGAATATGATCTTACGTGCAAACGCTCAACCTCTGTAAGCCAGCAAGCCGTCGTTTAGCTTGGGAATCTGCATGGACCACTGACGGCAACTGGTTGAGGCCTGGTCACCTAATCTGACGGCGACTTGCATCGAGCGGCTCAGGGCGTTGGCATATAGGCGCTGGTAGTAAGAAACCCTGGCAAAGTGGAAAGGCAGTATCTCCTCAAATGCGAGGTCGGTATCCAGCATCTGGGCGAAGGCGTCATAGAAGCGGCGCAGCGCGTCGGACAGGTGGTTGTTTTCGCCTGGCAGGCCTGACGGATCGATCGTCCATGTCATGTCGCGTTGCAGTACACACGTCCCGACAAAAGCAGCGCGTCTTTCGTTCGACCACTCGTCAGGTGCGATGAGGCTCAGGGACCACTCGCCGTTGATCCAGTAAAGATAATTGGCTGTTCCCACCACCGGGCGAAACTTGAATGTTGCAGACAGAACAAGCATGGACGTGAAGAACTCAGCCAGCAACTGTCGCCGGGGTTTCGCGACCACACCCCTCGGCTCGCTCTTGTACCAGTCGAGTAGAAACCCGTTGAGGCCTTTGCCCTCCGGGTTGCCATCTGCCTTGCGCGCGATGCCGAAGTTGCCGGTCTCGAAGTGATTCAGTTCACCCATAGTGGCATTCAGGCTTGTTGCGCAAGCCCCTCAGCATGACGTAGCTCTTCGGTAAGCCGGTCTGCCTCCGCGGCGCGCGCCTTGGACAGCCGCGCAAGCAGCAGGTAGAACGTTGGCGTCAGGTACAGAGTAAACAGCGCGGCGATGCCCAGGCCGCCAAACACCACCCAGCCGATCGAAATGCGCGCTTCGGCACCGGCGCCACTGGCGAGAATAAGCGGTAAGCCGCCCAGCACGGTCGACATCAGTGTCATCACGACCGGTCGCAGGCGGATAGCGGCACCTTGCTCGACTGCCTGGCGTACGTCGAGACCCTGGTCGCGAAGCTGGTCCGCAAACTCGACCAGCAGCACACTGTTTTTGGCCATAAGCCCGATGAGTAGCACGAGACCGATTTGTGAATAGATGTTTAGTGAGGTTCCGGTAATCAGTAGCGCAAAGACGGCCGCGGCGATGCCGAATGGCACGATCAGCGTAACAACCAAAGCACTCGTAAAGCCCTCAAACTGCGCTGCCAGCACGAGGAAAACAATCGCAAGCGCGATCAGGTAAGTCATTGCGACTTCGCGCGACGTCTCATCAAGGGTGGCTGCCTCACCGAGCAACAGTAGCGAAACGTTGGCTGGAAGAATGTCGTCTGCCAGGTCGCTAAGGTCATCAACGGCTGAAGCCAGCGGATAGTTGTCAACTCGATCAACGCTGATTCCGATCGCACGGCGCTGCGCCTGGCGACCCAGCTCTGCAGCTACGCCTTCTTCTTTAAGTGTGACGATGCTGGATAGCGGAACGGACTGGCCACCTGAGGTTCTCACATACAGGTTCACCAAGTCGGAGGGATCGTTAATTTTGCCGCTGGCCGATTCCAGCAAGATCGGCACGGCTTCATCATCGATGTTCAGGTCGATGAGCTCATCACCGTCAATCATGGCTCGCAGGGTGGCGGCAAGGGATGGCAGGTCTATGCCCAGATCCGCGGCCCGGCGCCGGTCAATGTCGACCGTGAGTTGGGGCTGCGTCGGGTCGTAGGAAATATTCGGCCGGGACAGATTTGGCAGCCGCTCCTCGATGGCAGCCGCATAAGCCTTCGCCGCCTCGTAGATTTCATCGTAATCGTTGCCGAGCAGGGCGATGCTTACGCCACCGTCACCTCTTCTGCGCAAGTTGAGACTATTGCTGCTCCAGATGCCAACCCGGGCCCCGGGGATTTCCGACAGTGCGCCGCGCAAGGAATTTTCGATCTCTTGCTGACTCCGATCCCGCTCGCTCCAGTCTGCTAGCGGCAGGATAACGCGGCTGCGGTTCAGGTCCCACGCGCCGACCACGGTGAACACCGAAGTTGCCTCTCCACTATCCAACAAGGGCTGCACGATTGCCTCGACCTTCTCGGTCTGGCGGTCCATGTAATCGATGCCCACGCCATCCGGGCCGCTGGCAAAAATATTGATGACGCCCCGATCTTCCGACGGTATTAGCTCGCGATCCAGGGCCTGGTACGCGGCGATGCCGCCGACAGCAAATAGCATTGCGGCGCTGACAGTCAGCCACGGATGGTTTAGCAGCACGGCCAGCGACCGCTGGTACCCTGCCGTCATTCTCTGCCCAAGACGAGCCAGCACATTTGGTACTCGGTAATCGTCCTCGCCCTTCAGTAGCCGGGCGGCAGCTGCCGGTACCAATGAGAGGGCGACGAAACTGGAGATGATCACAGCTGCTGCCAGCACGATACCGAATTCACGGAACAGGCGACCTGCGGTACCGGGCAGGAAGGAAATCGGCACGAACACCGAAATCAGCACAGCGGTGGTTGCGACGACGGCAAAAAATACCTGGCGTGTGCCGAGCACGGCGGCCGCACGAGCGCCAAGGCCCTGCGCGCGGCGCCGCTGTATGTTCTCAAGCACAACAATCGCGTCGTCAACGACAAACCCCGTTGCGAGTACGAGCGCCAGCAAGGTCAGGATGTTGACCGAGAAACCGAATAGCCAGATTGCCGCAACGGTGCCGATCAGCGCCACCGGAATCGCTATGCTCGGAATCAGCGTGGCACGGAGACTCCCCATGAATAGCCAAATCGTTGCGATAACGATCAACACCGTCAGCGCAAGCGTAATGAGAACCTCGGTGACAGAGCTGCGTATGAATGTTGCCTGGTCATCGGTTACGACGACTTCGAGATTGCTAAATCTTGCGTTGATGCGTTCAACAGCGGCGTTTACGCCGGCGGATATCTCAATCGTATTGGACCGCGCTTGTCGAATGATGCCGAGCCCAATGATGTTCTTGCCATTGAGGCGCGTCATAGACGTCGTGTCGGCGGGTCCGAAATAGACACTTGCGACATCGCCGATGCGCACTGAGTCACGAATCACGATATCAGCGACGTCATTCGCGTCGACGACAGATGCGTTGGCTCGCACGATCAGTTCCTGATCGCGCGACCGGAAACTGCCAGCGGGCACATCGAATGGTGCCTGCATCAGCGCGCCCGCAACGTCATTGACGGAGAGGTTGAAACTGGTCATCCGCAGGGGATCGGCGGCCACACGCAAAACGCGTTGTCGGTTGCCTGCGAGCGCGACATCGGCCACACCTTTGATGGAGATCAGCATCGGCACGACATCTTTTTCGACGATGCGGGTCAACTGCTCCTGTGTCAGCGTGTCACTGACGATAGAGAGGTTCATAACGGGGTCGGCATCGTCGTCGGCCTTTACAACCGTGACCTGCTCGACCCGCTCCGGGAGCTGTCGCGATACCCGGCTAACAGCTTCCCGCACATCGGCGGATGCGTTGTCCAGATCCGTGCCGGGGCTGAATTCGACGCGCATGCGGCCGTTGTTTTCTTCTGAAGCAGATGAAATGTTCTGAATGCCCGACAGGCGCGCAACAGCACCCTCGAGCAGACTCATGACTTCGGCATCCATTGTTTCGGGAGATGCGCCGGGGTAATCCACGCGCACACTTACGATCGGGCGATCGACGTCTGGCAGTTCGCGAACCTCGATGGCCAGAACTGCCGCGACACCTGCAAGCACAATCAACAGGTTGGCCACCAGCACCATGATGGGCCTGCGGATACTGGTACTCGGCAAATCGTTGCGGTCGATTTCGGACATGTCGATCTAGCCCGCGTCGGCTACGCCACCGCGATTCAGTAGTTCGATGGCTACGGCGACATCGTCCCGGTCGACAAGGCGCTGCGGCTCGTAGATCACGCTAATCCCTTCCTGCATTCGCTGGATGCCCTCAACAACGACAACATCGCCTTCGTGAAAAGCGCCTTTGACAAGTACACGGCCCTCTCGACGTTGTATGACCTGTACCGGGATGCGCGTTGCAGTGCCATTCTTGATGGACCAGACATAGGCGCCATCAGCGCCCCACTGGACACCGGTCTCGGCAACGACCGGGTAGAGCTCGCCATCGATATCGGCTGCAACTCGAAAGCTCATGCCGGGGCGTAGTGTGTCGGATTGGTTCGGCACGCGCACGCGCGCGACGAAGGTTCGTGTCTGCGGATCGATGCGGCTGCCGATATCGACGATCTCGCCATATACAACCGAAGCGCGAGAATTCCACGTCTCCAGTCTTGCTTCTTCGCCAACGGCGAGCTCACCAATCAGCGTCTCCGGGACGGCAAAGCTGACCAGGAGCGCATTCCTGTCATCCAGCGTCGTAATCATCGTGCTGCTGTCAATCCGGTCACCGCGGTCCACTTCCGTGGTGCCGACGAAACCGTCAAACGCTGCCCGAACGGTGCGATCGGCCAGTTCGATCTCAGCACGCTCCAGTTCGATTCCTGCCATTTCTACAGCTGTGCGTGACTCGTCCAGAACGGTCGGCACGACAGCACCGCCGTTGGCAGAGCGCTGGTAGCGATCAAAAAGGCGCTCGGCATCGGCGAGCTGAAGCCGAGCGAGCCTGACAGCGAGTTCTTCCTCACGACGGTCGAGTTCGATGAGCTTGTCGCCGGCTGACACGAACTGCCCGGGCTCAAAGTCCACGGCTATGACCTCGCCAGACGTTGCAGGATAAACGTCTACCGAGCGCATCGCGCGTGACGTACCGACGGCCTCAACGCGGGTGCGCTCGGGCTCGAACTGCAAGGGCTCCACAATGACCCGAACGGCAGGTTCGGCCCGGGGGGGCTTCGAATCAGTCGATACTTCGGCGCAGGCTGCGAGCACAACTGGTGTGATCAACATGATGGTGGCTTTAAGGTATCGATACATAGTGTTTACTCCGCCGCTTTTTGCAGCGATGAGCGACCGGCTGGTTGCAGGGTTTTACCGCATGCTGTGCTGCAAATCTCGACCACCATAGCGTGCGCTGCCCCCGATATTCGTCGCGCAGAGTATACGCAGGGCAGGGGACGAAAATAGTGTAACCGCCTGAAAAAGCGCACATTGTGACAAATTGTTACAAGCTGACTTGTGGCCGCATTACGGCCAGATCTGCTGTCCGACAGGACACGCGAGCCACGGCTCATCGAGGCGCTGCTTTTGGATGGAGTGGATGTGACCAAAGATGGAATAATTCAGGTACATTCACCGTCTATTATTACTTGATGGGTTATCAATTTTTCAGGCATTCCGGAACGACTCTAGCGGCACGATCTCGTGTCGATCTACTGGTGTTGTTGCTGTTTCTCGTGGCACATGCGGCAATTGCGTCAGCCAATGACCGGGTCGACACGGGCAAAACCCTGGCAATGGATCGTGGCAAAGGCAATTGCCTGGCCTGCCATATGATCGACGACGGGCTATTGCCCGGAGACCTGGGGCCACCCCTGTTGGCAATGAAATTACGCTTTCCTGACAGGGATCTGTTAAAGATCCAGATATGCGATGCGTCGCTTCGCAATGCAAACAGTCGTATGCCGCCTTTTTGCCGTCACGGAATTCTTACCGAAGATGAAGTAGAGCTGATCATGGATTACCTTTATACCTTGTAGAGATTGCACAGAATGGCGGAGATCAAGATATGCAAATAGGGAGAAGATTCGTACTAAAAGCTGGCGTTGCACTTGCAACAATTGCTGCTTTGCCCAGAACGCTGCTGGCGGCAGCGTGGCCCGCAGATGCTTTTTCTGCCAAGACGGCAACCGAAGCCCTGAATTCGCTGCTGGGTAGCGACCAGACAACCCCGAGTGATCAGATAAAACTGGACGTGCCCGTGATAGCGGAAAACGGCGCAGTGGTCCCGATCACAATCAGCACGACACTCAGTAATGTCGAGACAATCAGTATTGTCGTCGAGAACAATCCCAGGCCATTGGCGGCCATGTTCGAGATCATGCCTGGAACCCTGCCGGAGATATCCAGCAGAATCAAAATGGGAGAGACGTCTGATGTCATGGTGGTCGTCAAAACCGACTCTGGCAGCTACAGCACGTCGAAACAGGTGAAAGTAACTATAGGCGGTTGCGGCGGCTAGGTTTTCATGATTTCAGGAGATTGACGATGGCAAGCAACATAAAAATCAAGGCTAAGATTTCTGGTGATCTCGTGGAGATTAAGAGCCTCATGATTCACCCTATGGAAACCGGGGCACGCAAGGATCCGGAAACTGGAGCGCTGGTCCCGCAACATCACATTACTCAATTGACGTTCACACATAACGAACAGGTGGCGCTGATCGCAAATCTGAGTACAGCGATCTCGAAAAACCCTTACTTCAGCTATAAAGCCAGAGGTGCCAAAGCCGGTGATGTGCTTAAGGTAAGCTGGGTGGACAATTTGGGCGGCACAGACGAACTTGAAACGGTGCTGAAGTAGTCAGCGAGCGACAGCTTGAATCTTCGTATTAGAAAAGCAGCCGCAGTTCCAGGTGCGATCGTTGCGGCATTGCTCGTGCAACAAATAGCCCTGGCGGGGCCAGAAGAAGACCGTTTGGCGTTTGTTGCATATTTTCAGTCGCGCTTTCCCGATATTCCTTTTGAGCAATTTGCGAATGGAATTTACGCAATCGATAGCGATGCGCGTAGTCAGTGGTTGGAGATAGAGGAATTCCCTCCCTACGAGTTCGCTGTCGAGCGCGGTAAGGAACTTTGGCATAAGGCTCTCCCGAACGGGACAATGCTTGCGGATTGTTTCGCAGCGCAACTGCCGGATATTCGCGGCCAGTTTCCGAGCTTCGATGTGGCCAGTGGGGAAGTGATCACGCTGGAATTAGCAATTAACGATTGCAGAATCGAAAACAACCAGCCGCCACTTGAGTACGACTCCAGCGAGATGATCGACCTGACGGCGTACCTGGCGTTCGAAGCAAGGGGCACGAAAGTCGATGTCCGCGTGCCTGATGATCAACCCGGGGCGCTCGCAGCGTACGAATCCGGCAAGCGCTTTTACTACAGCAAACGGGGCCAACTTAATTTCGCCTGTGCAGATTGCCACGTTACATCGGCAGGGCAATGGGTGCGGGCAGACAGGCTGAGCGCGACTATTGGGCACACCACACATTTTCCGGTGTATCGCTCCAAGCTTGGCGGAATGATTTCCCTGCAGAAACGCTTTGCAGGTTGCATACGTGATGTGCGCGCGAAGCCCTTTGAACTGCAAAGTACACAATATCGGAATCTCGAATATTTTCTGAGTTACATGAGCAACGGACTGGAGTGGAATGGGCCGGGCGCTCGCAAATAGGCGATCCTTACGGCGATTGATGCTGATCACGGTGTTGATCGCGCTAACCGGCTGCGCGACCGAATTTGAGCGGCGCTTTGACGAGGCGGAACGGCTTAGATCCGAGGCGGCCGCTGCAGATTCGGAGTGGCTTGAGACTGGCGATCTGTTGGCGCAGGCGCAACAGGCGGCGTCCCGGGATGACCTGGACGCGGCCATGGTACTGGTCGAGCGCGCGCGGTTTCAGGCCGAGATGGCGATCAAACAGGCAGCGCGCGAGGCTGACGCCTGGGCGGGCAGGGTCGTTAAGTGAAAGCTCATAGCCTGGCGAAACCAGGGAGGCGGGTTACGGCTTGGACAGACGTGAATTTTTAAGACTACTGGCGATTGCCGGCGTGGCATCGGGGCCGGTGGGCTGCGCGATTCGTGGTCGCTCCGACGAATTCGACCTTTACGCGGTAAAGCCTTTCGGTGAGGCGCGGCTGCTGCACTTCACCGACTGTCATGCGCAACTGCTGCCGGTCTATTTCAGAGAACCGAGCGTCAACCTTGGATTTGGCGATGCATTGAACAGGCCACCGCATCTCGTTGGTGACGCACTGCTCGAATATGCCGGCATCAAGCCTGGAACAGAATTTGCGCATGCAGTTACGCACCTGGACTTCAGTGACACCGCGAGGCGTTACGGCAAAGTAGGTGGATTTGCACACCTGCGGACACTCGTGAATCGCCTTCGTGAGGAATCGGGACCGGGTAATTCGCTGCTGCTTGACGGCGGCGACACCTGGCAAGGCTCCGGAACCGCATACTGGACTCGCGGCCGCGACATGGTCGATGCCTGTAACCTGCTCGGTGTCGATGTCATGACAGGGCACTGGGAGTTCACTTACCAGGACTCCGAAGTCATGCGCAATATCGGCGAGTTTGCCGGCGAGTTTGTGGCCCAGAACGTGCGCCTGACCGACGATGCAGCGTTCGACGGTGCGGTAGCCTTTGACGAGGACACGGGCCACGTATTTCCTCCGTATACGTTACGCAATGTCGGCGGCCGCACGATTGCGATTATCGGCCAGGCATTTCCGTACACGCCGATTGCAAATCCGTCGCGTTTTATGCCGGACTGGACGTTCGGAATTCGTGCTGCTGAGTTGCAGGGCCTGGTGGATAGGATTCGCGATCAGGATCGACCCGACGCCGTAGTGTTGTTGTCCCATAACGGTATGGATGTCGACGTCAAACTCGCCAATGTGGTGTCAGGCATCGACGCGATCCTTGGCGGCCACACTCACGATGGTGTGCCGGTACCGCTAATCGTGAAGAACTCCTCAGGTAAAACCATCGTTACAAACGCCGGTTCCAACGGCAAATTCCTGGGCGTCCTCGACCTCGAATTCGGCGCGAGTGGGGTTGCAGATTTTCACTATCGGCTGTTACCGGTGTTCGCCAATCTGCTGGCGCCTGATGCCGAGATGGAAAATTACATTACCCGGCTTCGCGAACCCTGGCTGACTGCCCTGGAGGAGCCGTTGGCAACGGCTGAACAGTTGCTTTACCGCCGCGGTAATTTTAACGGCACATTTGACCAGGTCATTTGTGACGCGCAACGGTCCGTGGGCGACAGCCAAATCGCATTTTCGCCGGGGTTTCGCTGGGGCACCAGCGTGTTACCAGGCGATACTGTGACCATGGAACGAGTAATGGACCAGACCTGCATCACCTACCCGGAGACGTATGTCCGGGAGATGAGCGGCGAGCAGATCAAACTGATTCTCGAAGACGTTTGCGACAACCTTTTCAACCCGGACCCTTTCTACCAGCAGGGTGGTGACATGGTGCGAGTGGGCGGTATGAACTACGTTTGTGAGCCGCTGGCCGGTGCCGGCAAGCGCATTTCTGAGATGACCCTCGATGACGGCAAACCAATCGAGGCGAGCAAACGCTACCGGGTGGCCGGCTGGGCGACCGTCGGCAGCGTTGCCGAGGGTCCGCCTATCTGGGACGTTGTTGCCGAATACCTGAGAGACGCAAAAGTGGCCCGTGTTGGCACATTAAATACGCCGGTGCTAAAGGGCGTCGGCGCAAACCAGGGGCTGACAGACTACCCGGGATCAAGCTGAGGAATTATCCAAATGAGACCTGTACTGCTGTTGTCACTGTTACTCATCGCTTTCTCTCTTCATGGCACGGCAGTTGTTGCTGACGAGAGCGACAAGCCCTTTGCCGAGGCGCATATCGTTTTGCAGGTCGCAGACGGTGATGCGGAAACCCAGGCCCGAGCGCTAAGCGTGGCCAACAATCTCATTAAACACTACGGTGGGCCGGATTTTGTGGATATCGAGATCGTTGCCTATGGCCCGGGATTATCATTGTTGTATCCGGATAATCCGAACCGGGATCGTATTTCCAGCCTGGTGAGCAACGCGGTGCGCTTTGCAGGCTGTCTCAATACTGTTGAAACGATTGAAAGAACGACCGGCAAGAAGCCGGAACTGATCCCGGCGACCATCCCCGTACAGACAGGGGTCGCTCGCCTTGTCGAGCTCGCCCAGCAGGGCTACGTCATCATCAGACCCTGAGAAATACTGGCGCGGTGCTAGTCGCCGAGTTCGAGTTTCGCGGTCACGGCGTCTATGCCGGCCTGCGCGCAAGCATGATCAGCCTCGCCCGTTGGCGCTCCCGAGATGCCGATTCCGGCAACGATGGAGCCGGATACAAGCACCGGGATGCCGCCCCCGATCATGAGCACGTTGTCGATGTGTCGCGCCCCCGATTGTGGAGAATCGGGACTCGTGCTGTCGGCCATCAGCAGCGTATCAGCGCGAAAGCTGACCGCCGTCCAGGCCTTGCGCTCCGACGTGCGCGGCGTGTGAGGACCCGCATAACGATCCCTGAGCATGACTTGTGTAACGCCCATGCGGTCTACCACGGCAACAGCCACCTGGTAACCCTCCGCTCTGCAATGTTCGAGCGCAGCCTGCGCCATCTCGAAGGCGACATCAGGGGCCAGTGACTTGAACGTGACCAGCGTCTCCTGCGCAGATAATGGAAAGGCGATCAGCGAAGCGAGTGGTCCCACTAGCCAGCGCCCGCGTGAAAGACCAGTGCGGCTCATAGCGGCTTGGGAGTGAGTTCGTCACTCGTCGCCCGAATGAAGCCATAGCTTTCATAAATCTCCTGAGCTTCATCCGTCGCCAGGTAGGCCAGGTAACGTGCGGCATTGTCGGCGTTGCGTCCGTTCTTCATGATGCCGATGGCATAATTGACCTTGTCCAGCTTGTTCAATGGCGCGGGAATTGCGATGCCGTCAATCGGCCGCCCTTCAGCCTTGGCGTGCACGACCTCGGTAACCCAGACGATGCCGACATCGGCCTCACCTTTTTCGATGCGATCAGGCGTCTCGCGGTGATGGCGTGAGGTGAACCAGGTCTTGCCTTCCACTGCCCAGCAACTCTTGCATTGTGCGCCACCTGTAACCTTCTCGTGCAGCCCCAGGTCCTTGAGCATTTCGCTGCCGTAGAACTTGAAAATACCCTCGGTTAGCGGGTTGGGGTGCGACTGGACGAGATCATCGCGGCCCAGGTCTTCCGCTCCCTCGATATTCTTCGGGTTACCCGCAGCAACCATCAATTCGAGCTTGTTGTGGATGTAGATGGCGTGGGTATCCATTAAACCTTCGCTGTTGAGCTTTTTGAGATGGCCGATATTGACGCTGGCGAAGACATCCGGATTCATCGCTGTTTTCTGACCTTCGATCTCGCCCTGCTTGAGCAGTTGGCCATTTAAAATCTGCCCGGGCGGAATGGTCTCGACGTAGATCGACTCGATATCCGGATTCTTTTCCTGGAAGTCTGTAATGAGCTCCTGCATCACCATGAACTGGTTGCCGGCAAGATAGAGCACCAGGTCTGCGGTATAGGAATCAGCGACCGAGCCGAATTCAATTTCTCCATTTGCATGGAACGTGCGGTAGTCATTGCCGTGCCCGGCATCTTCTGCCTGGGCCATTGCCGGTCCGGCCAGGCCTGCAAGTAAAACTGCACTCAGAATATTGATCACGTTTCTCATGTTGGACACCCCTCCCCAAGAGCGCGGCACTGCCTGACAGTGCCCCCTGTGCATTAGATTTTTTCGTATTTCCAGCCTTGCTGCATCCGCGTGACGACTCGATCAAGCGCGGTGTAATTAGGATTGGTCAACGGTACCAAATGAACGCTTACGCCCTTTTCTTCGAGGCGTTGGATAGTCCTGGAGCAGGCATAGAAAACCACATTGTTTTGCTGCAACGCCGCGATCTCTGCCGCATATGGTGTGATGTCGCTGCGCAACAGGTCCAGTCCACGCTCATTGGCAACAATTTCTACCTGGCGAGCTTCTCCGCTGCCGGCAGACTCGAGCAGGTGGGTAGCATATTCCAGCGCAGCCAACATTTGCTCGGGCTCGCCGCTGACGATGTGCAGCAGGTACTTGTCGATCTCTTGTAGCGGCAGCGCCGCAGTCGCTGTGACAGGGCCTGCGCTGATCTGCCGCTGATCCAGGTATTGATGAGCGAGGATCCCGGCAGACAGCCCAATCGCAATCAAAAAGCCGGCCGCGATCATCCTGCCCAGGAAACCCGTTCGCGTGAGCGGCTTTCCGCCAGAACGCGCGGGCGGTGGCACATCCTTGTAGGCGTGCTGTACCAGATCCTTGATTTTCCGCTGTCGACACAAACGCTGATCGAGATCCGACGACCGCTCGGATTCGTTATAAAGGCGACTTTTCTCCTCCGGATCCAGTTCGCCATCCACAAAAGCATTCAATTGCTCTTCTGAATAATGTTCGTCTTTCTTCATTTGATTCCTATCAAATTTGCGGTCCGCGCTGACTCAGATTGCGGCCGGATGTCTGTTAAAAACTCTCGTAGCGAGCGCCGCCCTCGGCAAAGCCGGCTCATGACTGTCCCTACCGGAATCTCAAGTACTTCCGCTACGGTCGCGTAGGTAAACCCTTCGAGGTCAACCAGTGTGATGACCTGGCACTGCGGTAACGGTAGCTTGCGCACCGCTCTCCGAACCTTGCGCACCAACTGCTGCTCCTCGGATTCATGTTCCGGTGTCCTGTTGTCAACGATCACCAGCTCCTCGGCCGACAATACTTCACGCTTTGCGCGGTAATGATCCTTCAGGCAGTTGGACAAAATTCTGAATAACCAGGCCTCGGCAGCGCCCGGATCCTTGAGCTGCTTTTGGTTACTTAGTGCCTTGCACAGTGTCTGCTGCACCAGGTCATCGGCCAGATGTGGATTGTGCGTCCATGCGTAAGCCATCCGGTACAAACGACCGCGACTATTGCCAAGCAGCTTACGGAACGTGCGGCGTTGATTGATACCAAGAATCATACTTCGCGCCATTTAGCCGACCCCCTGTTGTCGCTTCTGCAGATGAAGACGTTACAGCTGTGCTTTTTATTCCCCTATACGTGTCGTTATTGCGGATGCTTGTACCGATATTCCGCTTTGATACGTACAGATTGCAGATTAAGGGATTATTTTGGGTACTTCCATCGTCATTTAAATTATAAGGCTGCGAATCTGCCGGGAGTCGTGGCCCAGAAATTATGCCGTTAAGGCTTTGTGACTCGTCAGGAGGTTGATTATGAAATTCCATCGGTGGCTAAGATTGGGCAGCCTGTTAATCGTGCTTGGCGCGTTTGCGGCACCTCAAACTCTAATGGCACAGGAAGAAAAGCCGTTTGCAGAACAAAAGTTTGTCCTTCAGATCAGCGATATGGACCCGAGTAAACAGACTCTCGTGTTGAATGTTGCCGGCAACATCCTCAAAGCCTACGGGCAGGACCAGGTCGATGTTGAGATCGTAGCGTTTGGGCCCGGGCTGCGTCTGCTATTTGAAGACAACAGTAA
>Ga0316201_10000522_pt1 | contig 22225 bp, 22 predicted proteins | sample CS6wburrow_MG_FD_204516 | JGI IMG/M metagenome (GOLD analysis project Ga0316201, IMG submission 204516) | Coastal sediment microbial communities from Delaware Bay, Delaware, United States - CS-6 worm burrow | ecosystem: Environmental > Aquatic > Marine > Coastal > Sediment | place: USA... | reverse complement strand
CCGCGATCGGCTGGCCTGAATCGGGCGAAGTGGATGTGATGGAAATTCATAACCTGTATTCAGATGAATTTACCACGCACTTCACCATGCATTGGGATAATCCCGGCTGGATATATGATTCTCAATATAAAACATTACCTGTTTCACTGGGTGATGACTTTCACGTGTTCTCGGCAGAATGGGATGCCGATGGCATCGTTGGCAAGATCGATGGCATCCCTTATTTCAGCAAGGCGATTAATCCGTCCACCATGGAAGAATTTTTAGAAGAATTTTTCATGATACTCAATGTGGCCATTGGTGGCACGCTTGGCGGTGCACCTGATGCAAGCACGCCCTGGCCTCAATCCATGCTGGTAGATTATGTCAGGGTGTACCAGGAAGATGGTGGTGATGGCAGCTATACCATTGGTGCACCGCCGCCAGCGCCTGAGCTGGGTGTTTACACTGAAAGCCATACACAATCGGTCCTGCCCTACAGCGGAATTATCAACGGCGCCGATTTCGGCGGCAATGTCACCAATACCAATGAAAACAGCACGGCAGTACCGTCACTGGATGGCAGTGTTGTGCTGGCCGCCAATTTCACCAATACAGGCAGGAGCTATGGCGGCTTTATATTCAACTTTACCCTGGGACGTGATATCTCTACTTACCAGACGCTGAAGTTTGCTATCGATACATCAGCGATGCCAAATTTTGCCAACCTGACCGTGCAGATTGAAAACCCGGGTGGCGGGCAGCCTGCTCCGAAAGTATCACTGTCGAGTTACACACCGACAGTGTCAGCTAACTGGGCACTCTACGAGATACCGCTCAGTGATTTCCTGGGACAGGCGGTAGCACTCGATCTGAGCAACGTGCTGTACCTGGGTTTCTGGAATGCGAGAACAGCAGGTGGGCAATTAACATACGGCACATTGTATTTTGATGACATACATTTTGCCGGCGGTATGTAAGGTTTACTCTCCAGCTGATAGTGCCAGTTTATTGCAAGGCGGCGGCTTAACTCAGCACAGATGATCTCATCATCATTTGTGCTGAGTTTTTTTTAGCCAGGCACATCGTTTGCGCGATGACGCAACCTCAGTTCTGCCTCGACGGTTCTGATCTTCTCATCGCTAAGCGGGTAAAACACGATAACGATCGCACTGGCGGTTGCCAGCAGTGCAGGAAAAACACTAAACATCAGGCGTATGCCGTAAATTGATGTTTCGGTTTGTACTTCGTTGGCAATGAAGCCAAACAACGAAAGGATTATGCCTGACAATCCCGCACCGACCGCCAGCCCCAGTTTCTGGGCAAACTGTAATGCAGAAAATACCAGCGCCGTGGTGCGCCGTCCGGACTTCCACTCGCCATAATCGGCGGTGTCGGCATACATCGCCCACACCAGTGCCGGTGTTGGGCCGACAATGAAGGTGCCAATCATGTTAACAATGACCATGAGCCAGTACTGGTCCGGCGGAATAATAAAAAACACCGCCATCGAAAGCGCGTTCAGCAGGGTCAGCACAATCATCAGGTTGCGTTTACCGTAGCGATGCGCCAGCACCCGGGTAAACGCAATGCCACCGATCATGGCGAACAGACCCAGCGACATGAACACGGCGGTTTTGTCGAAAATCAGGAAAATGGCCGTGCCATCATCGCCCACGTAATACTTGAAATAATAAATGATTGCGCCATTGCGCACGGCGACGTTCATCAGGGTGAAAATGGCGGCCAGGAACAGCGCCAGCCATGGCCCGTTGTGTAGCATGGCCCTGAAATCCAGCTTCAGGCTGGATTTATGTTGCAGGGGTTTAACCCGTTCGCGGGTGCTGGCAAAGGTGATCCAGAACAGTGCGATCGACAGCCCCGCAAACAGCATCATGGTGAGTCGAAAGCCTTCCGCCTCATCACCTGCACCCAGGATGGTTTTTAGCGGGGTCACAAATGTGCCGATGACCCAGGCCGCGCTGAAGGCGCATATAAAGCGATAACTCGAGACCGAGGTGCGTTCGAGTGAACTTGGCGAGATCACGCCCATCAGCGCCGAGTACGGGATGTTGATTGCGGTATAAGCCAGCATCATCAACGTGTAGGTCACGTAGGCGTAGATCAGTTTTCCATCCGGCGACAGGTCGGGATTGGCGAACATGGCATAGCCCAGCAATCCGTAGGGCACGGCGACCCATAATAAATACGGGCGAAATTTTCCCCAGCGCGATTCAGTGCGGTCTGCAATCACACCCATCAACGGGTCGCTGATGGCGTCGATTACCTTGGTGGCGATGAACATGATCCCGACCGCGGCCGGATCGAGGCCAAATATGTCGGTGTAATAATAAAGCAGGAAGATATTAAAAAACTGGAAGAAAAAGTTTGAAGCTGTATCACCCAGGCCGTAGCCGAGTTTTTCGCCAAACGTCAGGGCCCTGTCTGGTGCATTCATTGATAACCCTCACTGGTCGATTAAATGCAACCGCTGCATTGCAGTTGCAGGTACTTTAATCACTGGGTAAAAGCGCTTCCAGTTGCGTGACCACCTCGGGGCTATCCCAGTAGATAGCACCGTTAACACCATACTCGATTTTGCCCTCTGCGCCTATAACAAAAGTGGCAGGAAACACCAGTACATTCCAGGCGGCAGCAACCCGACCATCGCTATCGAGCAATACAGGAAAATCCACCTTTACCATTTGCATAAAATCGCGAATACGTTGTTCATCTTCGGCGTAGTTGACTGAAATCAGTTCAAATGCCCTGCCCTGCATTTTTTCACGCAGGTGATTGAGCGAAGGGATTTCTTCGACACAGGGCGTACACCAGCTTGCCCAGAAATTTATCAGGGTGACCTTGCCGCGATAATCATCACGTTTGAATTGTTCGCCGAGTGAATTCTTGAGATCAAGTGCAGCGGGTTGCGGCTTGCCTTTAAAGGGTTTCAGCGTGATATCCAGCCCGCCGGGTTCACCCGGACTGGCATCGGCCAGGACCGCAACCGGCGGTGGCATTGTCATACCATCGAGTACCCGTATTACACGCGGCAGTTCACTCACCAGTGACTTGAGCACCTTGTGGGTTTCTGGCGCATTGTCTTCGTTGTAAAACACACCGGTGACGCCGGGCAAAACTTTAAGCATGATTTTTGCACCACCGGTTTCGAGTTGTTCCATGGTGGCGTCGAGTTGCCAGCGATTGCCGCGCTTGCCCGCCTGGTAGAGCATGATCGGGATATTGGTTGCCCTCGCAATCGGATCGTAAACCGGGGGTAGCCCCAGTTCCGGTGTGCTGCTGTAAAGCTCGGGTGCGAACAGTACCGCTCCCGCCAGGTACGGATCCGGGTGATTTTTATTTGCATAAAACTGTTGTTGCCAGATGCGTGCACCGCGTAATACCGGCAATGCGCCGCTTGCACGTGTCATCAACACCACTGTTTTACCCGTGCGCGAATGCGCAGCTGAAACAAGTCCCGCCACGTAACGGCCATCCATTGCGCGCAACGTGCTGGTACTTTTTGGAAGGAACAGGCTTTCGGCAAGATCGATATGCCAGACTTCGAGGCCGCGTGCAGATAATTTCTGCGCCAGCTGATACGCGCGTTCGTGGGTACCATAACCGGGCGTGACCCAGAGCAGCAGGTGCGTGCCGTCTGCAGGAAACTGCAGTACATCGAGTTCATGTTCGAGTACATTGACGCTGATGCTGTTAGTGTTTAGCTCAGCATGTAACTGCGTATTGAGTAACAGCGAACCAAACAATAGCATGCAGTAACGCAGGCGCATTATGTTTGTAAACCACGTTTGCATCTATCACTCAACATTCGATCACGTTTACTGCCAGGCCACCGCGCGGTTTCCTTGTACTTGTCCTGCATATCACGCCCGGTGTCGAGCATGGTTTTGACGACCCGGTCGAGCGAGACAAAAATGTTTGCCATCAGCGCGCAGTGCGAGTCGCGCATCGGCCCGACGGTATGCGAACTCGACGGGCCGATGCCGATAATAAACAGGTCAAAAACACTCAGCTTCATTCGGATCGAGTCACCAGCATAACCACGCTAAGCAGCAGGCTCACCACCAGCAGCACGCTGGACATCACCAGCAGGGCTTCAGCCATGGTAATGCCGAACAGTAACTCGGGGGTATAACCGCAGGTGGTTTTGACTTCAAACACCGCAGGCCACCAGCGGTCCAGCGCCAGCCACGACGGCAGGCCAAGGTCGAAACCGCAGGTCGAGATAATAAAGCCACGCTCAGTTCCGAGGAGTTGCCAGGCACGTTCCAGCATGCCGGCCATGATACCGGCGACCAGCAGATGTGCCAGCGCGCAGTTAACACGCGATCTGCGTACCACGAAACCCAATAGCGCCAGCAGGATAAGTCCCAGCACCCAGAGCCGCACCTGGATACACATTACACAGGGCGGATAATCCAGCACATGTTGATATAACAGTGCCGTGGCCTCGAACGAAATCCCCAGCAGGAGCAGCCCCAGCCAGTAAAAGCGGTGTCTGCCCAGCTCAAAAAGTTTTTGCATAATTCAGTTACCTGTTGGTTTCGCGGAATTATAATACATGGTTTTAGCTGGCTTATTGCAAAGTACCGGCGCCCTGTTAGTATGGTCGCCCGTTTTATAGAACTTATCGACAACGAGGTGCCTGATGCCCTACTCACCTGAACAAATGCACGAACTTGATGTGCTGATTCGATATAACCTTGATACCAACCTGCAGGGCATAAAGGTGCATAAAAACGCAAATCCGGAAATTATCGAGGCGGTATCTCGGCTGTATCAAAAAGGCCTGCTGACCCAGCGTGATGGCGGCTATCTGACGGACCTGGGTAGATCGGCAGCCGAGCATGCGCAGGCCCTGATGCTCATGCTGGCGCCGCACAGTATGGCGAGCTAGCATCTAACACTCATATAAACAGAGCGTTAAAATCATCAGTTAAGACAGTTTCTAGATCGAAAAGGCCATACTTCCACACGAAAAAGCCGCCCCGACCGGCAGCGTTCATTCCGACATTTTCAGCCCTGCTGGCGATTATTTTCAGACAGATGACTATGCCTGCCAATTTGGCAGTATATCTATTCAAAAGTACACATTATTAGAATCTTAAGTAAATGAATTACTTGAGTTTTATGATGTCAGACACAATTCCCTGGAATACTGCATATACTCGTTCTATATGTGCCTGAAAATACAGCCGTGACCGATAACACCTTATTAGAGAAACAGGTTCTACCCCTGTTCGAATCAACTCGACTGGGTGGCTTGGCCAATATTTTTGCTGTGTGGCTGGTCTACGGGCTGGTTATCGGCTCGCATCACGAGGAGAACGCACTCTACCTCGGCATTGTTATCACAATACTCTCGCTTATCCGCATCCTGATATCAGATCACTACCTGCGTGTGCGTGATCCCAGGTTGAAACGCTACCTCGCCAGCCAGCTGCTACTGACATTTTCTATCGGTGTGGCCTGGGGCCTGTTTGCGCTCATGCAGTCAGCCCAGGAAGACGCCGCCATCCGCAACATGGTGTTCCTGATTAATTTCGGCATGATCGCCGGCAGCCTTGCAACCCTGTCAGTCTGGGTGCCGGTGTATGTTGCCTATATCTCGCCCCAGGCGGTCTGCATATTTGCCGTGCTCGCTATCCAGGGCACCAACCTGAGCCTGTATATGGCGGCCGCGTTTTTTATTTTTATTATCATCATGATTACCGCCAGCCTGGGCGTCAATCGAAGTCACCGCCACGAGTTGCAGCTCAATATTAAAAACAAGGAGCTGATCGATGACCTGCATAATGAAGTACAGCACAGAATTCAGACCCAGGAACAATTAGAAGACAGCAAGCGCCACCTGGAACAAAAAGTAAAGGAACGTACCCAGGAGCTGGAACACATCAATGATAATTTGACCCAGGAAATTCTGGAAAAACAAAAGGCAGAAGAAAGCCTGGAATATATTGCCTACCACGATGAGCTGACCGGCCTGCCAAACAAGAACCTGCTGGTAGACCGTATTAACCACTCGATCGAAACCGCACATCGAAACAGTCAAAAGCTGGGTATTCTATTTCTTGATCTCGACAGGTTCAAGGCCATTAACGACAGCCTCGGGCACATCATTGGTGACAAGTTAATCCAGGAAGTCGCTAATCGCTTATTACATACATTACGAAAGGAAGATACCATCTCTCGAAATGGTGGCGATGAATTTGTTGTGGTCATTCAGCGCATGGACAATACCGATGAAGCCATTCTGATTGCACAGAAACTCATCGAAAATCTCACCAGTATATTTGAGATCGATTCACACAAAATTCATATTGGCGCGAGCATTGGCATCAGTGTATATCCGAACGATGGTGACTCCGCACTGGCCTTGCTCAGAAATGCCGATACGGCGATGTTCAGCGCAAAAAAAGCCGGTGGCAATCGCCTGCAATTTTATGATGAAAGCATGTCAAACAAATTGCGCGAGCGACTGGTACTGGAAAATGAACTGCATTACGCGCTCGAGCGCGACGAATTTCACATGATGTATCAGCCACAGGTCAATTGCATTACAGGTGAAACCGTCGGATTTGAAGCCTTGTTGCGCTGGACAAACAAAGAACTCGGCCTGGTTGGCCCGGACCGCTTTATTCCCCTGCTCGAAGAAACCGGGCTGATTTACACGGTAGGTGAATGGGTCATACAGGATGTCATTCGTTATATTAAATCCGGCCATGTGGGTAATGCACGCATTGCGGTCAACCTGTCGGCATTGCAATGCGGTGATATCAGCCTGGTGAGTTTCATTAATGAAAAGGTGCACCAGGCAGGTGTTAATCCTGCGCAATTAGAATTTGAAATAACCGAATCTTTGCTGATAAATGATTTCGAAACGACAGAAATCTTTTTGAATGAACTGCACAAAGCCGGCTGCTCGATTGCACTGGATGACTTTGGCACGGGGTATACTTCGATGAGCTACCTGACTCGCCTGCCGATTGACAGCATCAAGGTCGATCAAAGTTTTGTCAGGGGAATAGACACCAATGTCACGCTAAAGAACATAGCCCGGGCGATTGTGAACATGAGCTCCAGTCTTGGCCTGAGTAATATATTCGAGGGCGTAGAAACTGAAGCTGAACTTGATGTTATTAAAAAATTAAACGGAGCCGTGGTGCAGGGTTTTCTTTATAGCAAGCCACTCGATGCACACGGCGTCAGTGACTGGATGCATGCAGACAGAATGCACAACATTAAAAAGCAGTGCTAAGGCTTTTTTTTCAACACCAGTACTGCATTCAATCCACCAAATGCAAATGAATTCGACATTGCAGCATTGATGCTCATGTCACGCGGCTGGTTCGGCACATAATCCAGGTCACATTCCTCATCCGCCTCGGTATAGTTTATGGTCGGCGGAATCTTGCCGTGGTGCATCGCCAGCACAGTCGCGACAAGTTCGAGCGCGCTCGATGCACCGAGTGCATGGCCATGCATGGATTTGGTTGATGATATTGCCAGTGACCTGGCATGTTCGCCAAAGACACGGTGGAGTGCCTGGGTCTCAGTCAGGTCATTTGCCATGGTGCCGGTGCCGTGTGCGTTGACATACTCGATTTCCTGCGGTTGCAGCCCGGCGTTTTCAAGTGCGCTGCGCATGGCTTTAACTATGCCTTCGATATCCGGTCGCGTAATATGCCCGGCGTCTGACGACATGCCATATCCGGCCAGTTCTGCGTATACGCGTGCACCGCGTTTGCTGGCGTGTTCAGCCGACTCAAGCACAATAATGCCTGCACCCTCACCGAGTATCATGCCGCTGCGATCTTTACTGAATGGACGGCAGGCATCTGCTGACACCACCCGCAATGCATCCCATGCTTTTAATAATCCGTAGGGAAACGGTGCATCGGTGCCACCGACCAGTGCAACATCCACCAGGCCCTGCTGAATTAACATAGCACCCTGGATAATGGCATGCGCGCCGGATGAACAGGCGCTGGCGACAGAAAACACCGGCCCCTTGATGCCGAGGTGCTTGCTGACGCTGCTGGCAACTGCTGAATGCATGCCCCTGGGGATGGCCAGTGGATGCACCCGTGGGTTGTTCTGTTGATAGAGTTTTTTGTAACCTTCTTCGTCGGTGTGTTTGCCACCGCCACCACTGCCGATGACAGCGGCTGCATCAGCGAGTGCGCTACTGTCGGTGAGCCCGGCATCAGCCACCGCCTGGGTGGCTGCGAGTATGGCTAGCTGGGAGAATCGATCGAGTAACGGCAGGTCGTCCTTTGAGAAAAACTGTTTTTCATCATAGTCAGGCAGGCGTGCGCCGAGGGTCATTTTTATACCTTCGAGCGGATCGAGCGGTTTGATAGCGCACTGCCCCTGGCTGACACCCTGCCAGAATGCCTCCGTGCTCAGGCCAAACCCGGACACCACGCCCAGGCCGGTAATCATGACACGCGTGCTCATGCGCCTTACTTAGCGTCGAGCAGCTTGATGATGGCCACTTCAATATCATGCACCGTGGTGAGTTCGGCGATCTCCTCGTTGGGGACTTCGATGTCAAATTCTTCTTCCAGATCATAAAGAATATTGATTGCTTTTAATGAATCAATCCCGAGGCTGTCGAGCCGGGTTGCGGGGGTGATGTGCTGCTTGTCGCAGTCAATGGCGGTAGCAATAGCATCAATGATCTTGTTTAATGGCATAGATAACAGCTTTTCAGATGGTGCAATAAAATCAGATAGTTGGAAACGACGACTAGATTCGAATAGCTCTAGTATTCCACAGCTGATAATACAATATCTATGTTATTCGTCGGGTATTCTCGAGCCTGATGCACGCCTTTATTTGTGCAGTTTCATCTAAACTGAGCAATTTACTCATAAGTAGTTCATGGAGTTGTAATACTCAAATGTTAAGTACGGTTAAATGTGTCACATAAGGTCATAAAATGTTTGCGGTTTAATAAAAAATAGGACATGATCTAAACAACGAGTACAAATGAGGGATCGCATACTCTGTTACTGATAGCAGAAAACAAAAAAAAATATAAAAAATATATAAGACTTGGGGAGGCAATATGGTTGCGGCAGTTAAAGGCGGCAGAATCTCGATCCAGCCAGAACTTGAATTTACCCAGTTCACGACCCGCTATGATCCCGCGACCAGCGCGATCTGGTGCTGGATGTCCCCCACACCCCTTCCCTGTATTACCACCCGCCTGCTTGATGAAGTAGCCCAGTTACAAACCCAGTTAACCGCCACCTATAATAACCAGGGCCCAGATACTGTCTGGCCGTTTCGCCACCTGGTACTGGCGTCCAAAATTCCCGGCATCTATAACCTCGGCGGTGACCTGCAGCTTTTCAAACACTGTATCCAGCAGCAAAATGAACAATGCCTCAGGGAGTATGCGCACAAATGCGTCAGCCTGCTGCATCAAAACATAAACAATCTCGATCTGCCGATTACCATGATTGCCCTCATCCAGGGACAGGCCATGGGCGGCGGACTTGAAACCGCACTTTCATGTGACGTCATCATTGCGGAACGAAGTGCGCAAATGGGTTTTCCCGAAATTTTATTCAACCTGTTCCCGGGCATGGGTGCTTACAACCTGCTGGCAAGACGTATCGGCGCCAGCCTCGCCGAACGCATTATTTTGAGCGGCAAGACCTACAGCGCAGCCGAGCTCTATGCAATGGGCGTGGTGGATGTGCTGGCCGAAGATGGTGAAGGTGAACAAGCGGTCGCAAAATATATAAGCAGCCACAACCAGTCGCACAACACGATCGCGTCGATGAAAAAAATCAGGCAGATCGTGCACCCTATTTCACAGAAGAATCTGTTCGAAGTCGTCGACATCTGGGTAGACGCCGCGCTAAGTCTAAGCGAAAAAGACCTGGCAAAACTTGAGCGCCTGTTACATGCACAACAAAACCTTAAAGACAGACGGGCCCAAACTGATGCAGATTCTGGAAAAATTCCACGCCGGGGTGACTGGCGTAAGATCGACGATGTTGAATTCCCGCTGATTACCCACCTGGGCGAAAACATATTCCGCAATCGCCGGCAGACATCACGCCGTAAGCACAAAGTTGAATAATTTAAGATATAGAAGAATTTTTAGCCGCGAATGAACGCAAATAAACGCGAATAATAACAAATATTTAGTCAGGTTAACTGCGTTATATAGTAATCATGCGTTCTGTTTTGTTTTTGCGGTTTAATTTGTGTTCATCCGCGTTCATCTGCGGCCAGTTACCTGTTTATGTTTTCACGTTTAATTTGCGTTTATTCGCGTTCATTTGCGGCTAATTACCTGTTTATATTTTCACGTTTAATCTGTTGATAATTATTTTTTTATCCTACCCCGCAAACGTATCGCAGGTTTTCAGTTCGCCTGAATTCAGCCCGGTTTTGAACCATTGCACGCGTTGTGCCGAGCTGCCGTGGGTGAATGAATCGGGGTTCACATACCCTTTCGCCTGCTTCTGCAAACGGTCATCACCGATGGCACTGGCCGCTGTCAGGCCTTCTTCGACATCGCCGCTTTCGAGTAACTGGCGCGTGCGGTTTGCGTGAAACGCCCAGATGCCGGCGAAACAGTCCGCCTGCAGTTCCTGTTTGACTGATAATTGATTGGCTTCAACGTCGCTGAGTTTTTGTTTCGCTGCGTGCACCTTGCTTGAAATGCCCAGCAGGGTTTGTACATGGTGGCCGACTTCGTGGGCGATCACATAGGCCTGGGCAAAATCACCCGGCGCCTTGAAGCGGCTGTGTAATTCATCGAAGAAACCGAGGTCGAGGTACACTTTCTGATCACCGGGGCAATAAAATGGGCCCATTGCAGCCTGCCCCATTCCACAGGCGGATGTCACCGCATCACGAAATAATACCAGGTTCGGTTCTTTATAGGTTTTGCCAGCCTGTTTGAATAATGCCTGCCAGGTATCTTCGGTGTCGGCCAGTACCACGGCGACAAACTGCACCAGTTCTTTTTCTTCCGTAGTCTGTTTAAGCGGTCCGCTTGTTTGCGTGGTTTGCTGGGGTGCGTTGACGCCGCTGAGTCCACTCAACATATTGCCAAGATTGCCGGTGTAGAGGCCGTAAGCGCCGAGCGCAACCACCGCGATGACCGTGCCCTTGAAGCCGAGAAATTTGAACACCATGGGCAATAATCGCAGCAGGCCGCCGCCACCGCCGAGTGCACTCATGCGTCCGCCGGACACGCGTGTACCGCGACGATCCTCGATATTATTACTTTGCCGGTTACCGCGCCAACGCATGCGCTTCTCCCATTAATGTGTGATTTAAAGATGTCAGGCGAGCTATCTTATTCTATTTGCTGGCTGGCCGACATTAATCTGTGGCTGTCACCTTGCGCCGCAAGGCCTTGTGTTTACCGCGTTTTGTTTTTTCATCCATGCGCCGGGTTTTGGCCGCGCGTGATGGCCGGGTGGCGACGCGTCTTTTGCGCACCACGGCTACACTGCGTATCAGTTCCTGCAGGCGCGCCAGTGCTGCTTCGCGGTTTTTTTCCTGGGTGCGGTAGCTTTGCGCCTTGATCACTACCACGCCGTCTTTGCTGATGCGGCTATCGGAAAGTTTCAGCAGGCGGTTTTTGTAGAAGTCAGGCAATGACGAAGCCGCGATGTCAAACCGCAGGTGGATCGCACTCGATACCTTGTTCACATTCTGCCCGCCCGCGCCCTGCGCACGAATTGCACTGAGTTCGATTTCACTCTCGGGTATACTGACGTGACTGGAAATGGGCAACATGACAGTTTAATTAATTATTTTTCTGCACTATTTCTCTGGGAATCAAAACATGATTACTTATTTATACTGGGCCATTGTCATCGCTATCGTCATCAGCTCGATGATCGTGATCGGCGGCAAGCTTGAACAATGGAAAAGCGCCATTGGTGTCTCACTGGGTGTGCTGTTACTCGGCTACGCCGCTTACTATTTTCACTTCGAGCAGATATTTGTAAAACGCTATGGCGGCGTGATGTCTGTTTCAGTGCCTGAGGGCGAATTTCACATTGCGTCGACCTGGAAGGATGATAATTTATGGATTGAAAATTACAACCCGAAAACCAACACCTGTCATTTCCGAGAATACTCACGCGGTAATTTATTACAGGGCAAGGTAACGATCAAGAACTGCAATCCATTTGTCCGGCAACCTTAGCGCGTTATGAGTAAACATGTAAATCTGGCTGGAAAGAGTATATCCAGACTGATTTAGCTTTTATTATTTGTACCTGTAATTCCCGCGGTTAATACAAATCGCATCGCTTCTTCCATGCGCATCTTGCACGGGCGTACATCTTTGCGTGGAATCAGCACGGTGTAGCCGCCAATCATATAACTCATCGGCAAATAGACCAGCACACTATCGCGATCCTGAAATGATTCAGGCAAGCGTGCCGGATCTTCCTGGGTGATAAAACCAATCATTTCCACGCCACCGAAAGATACCGTCACCACCTGTTCCATGCCTTCTTTCTGTGGCTTGAAAAAATCAAATAAATCGCGCATCGCACGATAGACGGTTTTTATCAGTGGCAACTGGTAAAGGATCTTTTCGCCGAATGCAAACAGCTGGCGCACAAGAAAGGCCTTCATCAACAAGCCTACGATAAACACTACCAGCACGCCTGCAATCATGCCTAGACCTGGAAAATAGGTGGCATCAGGTAACACAAAGCGCAGTGCGCGCCCCATCACCTGCTCGGATGACACCGCCAGCCAGTACAGCAGGTAAATGGTGAGCACCACGGGCAACAGGGTTATAAAGCCCGTGAGCAAGGTTCGGCTAATCGATTTGAACATATGAATACCTGGGTGAATGTCTGGGTGAATACATTATAAGTTTACGGACAATAGCGCTACATTACTGCCCTGTTTGATAAATTCCAGTGGCTGCGTTTCCACGTAACAGCAGTGGAATGTATACTGACAGCACAAGTAGTCATTTGTCCTATGCTTAATAAAAAAAACCAACAAGGCAGCACATGGATAATCTCACACAACAGATCACTCAGCTAATCACCGACCTCAATGGCCTGGTCTGGGGCCCGGCGATGCTGGTGCTAATACTCGGTACCGGCCTGTATCTAATGACCGGGCTGCGTTTCATGCCGATACGGTATCTCGGATACGGTTTTCGAATGCTGTGGCAGGGCCGGAAAGCCGTCGGTGATGGCGACATCGTCCCGTTCAAGGCGCTGATGACCGCGCTGGCCGCCACCATCGGCACCGGCAATATCGCCGGGGTTGCCACCGCGATATTCCTCGGCGGCCCGGGTGCCCTGTTCTGGATGTGGTGCACGGCGCTGGTGGGCATGGCGACCAAGTACGCCGAAGCCGTGCTCGCGGTGCATTACCGCGAAATCGATGACAACGGCGATCATGTCGGCGGGCCAATGTATTACATCAAGAACGGTCTGAAACAACACTGGGCCTGGCTGGGTACCGCCTTCGCTATCTTTGGTGCGCTGGCGGGGTTTGGCATTGGCAATACCATCCAGGCGAATTCAGTCGCCGATGTTCTTAATTCCAGTTTTGGCTTACCTCACCTCGCCACCGGTATTGTAATAGCGGTGCTGGTCGCGCTGGTACTCATCGGCGGTATCAAGCGCATTGCCGATGTTGCCGGCGCGCTGGTGCCGTTGATGGCGGTCAGTTACGTGCTGGCGGGACTGGCGGTGCTGGCACTGAACGCCACTGAAATTCCCGGTGCGCTGAGTTTAATATTCACCCACGCCTTCACCCCGGTTGCTGCCACCGGCGGTTTCGCCGGTGCCGCGGTCTGGGCCGCGATTCGCTTTGGCGTGGCGCGCGGTATTTTTTCCAACGAAGCCGGCCTTGGCAGTGCGCCGATTGCGCACGCCGCGGCTGCGACGGACAATCCCGTGCGCCAGGGTACGGTGGCCATGCTCGGCACTTTTATCGACACACTTGTTATATGTACCATCACTGGCCTGGTGATTATTGTCAGTGGCGCCTGGACCAGTGGCGATACCGGCGCCACGCTGTCTTCCACCGCGTTCGAAACCTCGTTACCCGGAGTGGGTGGTTATATCGTCACGTTCGGCCTGAGCATATTCGCGTTCACCACCCTGCTCGGCTGGAGTTTTTACGGTGAGAAATGTGTGGAATATTTGTTCGGCGTCAAAGCGATTACGCCATTCAGAGTGCTCTGGGTGATCGCGATACCGATCGGTGCGACGGCAAAGTTATCCTTTATCTGGCTGGTGGCGGACACGCTGAATGCATTGATGGCGATCCCCAACCTGGTGGCGTTGTTGTTGCTCAGCCCGGTGGTTTATAAATTAACGCGAGACTATTTTGCAGCACCAGTACATTAGCGCATAAGACCTGTCATTTTTTTGAGCAACTGTATCTGCTGGATCAAGAACGAGCGTGCGAATCCGAAAGCCCTGTTGAGCATTTGCCGAAAAAGGCGCGTAATATAATGTAAGCCTGAATCGCACGGAGGTGCTTGTTATGGATACCCGCCAGACATTACAGCAAACTATCGATGATATGGTCGATGAGCATCGCGGCATACTCGCCGCAGACGAAAGCTCACCCACTATCGCCAAACGCTTTTCCGCCATCAAGCTCGAATCAACCGAAGAAAACCGCCGCGCCTATCGTTCTTTGTTGCTTGAAACTCCCGGACTGGGTGAGTTCATCAGCGGTGTTATTTTATTCGAAGAAACCCTCGGCCAGAAAAATGCTGCGGGTAAGCCTTTGCCAGACGTCGCCTGGAAACAGAAAATCGTACCGGGCATCAAGGTGGACAAAGGCACCGAGCCGCTCGCAGGTGCGCCCGGTGATCTTATTACCAAAGGCTATGATGGCCTTGCCGACCGTTTGACCGGCTACATCGAACTGGGCGCGCGTTTTGCCAAGTGGCGCGAGGTGTACCCCATTACCGCCAGCAACCCGACGCCGCTCGGACTGCACGCCAATGCTGAGGCACTGGCACACTATGCCGCCATTTGCCAGCAGCTGGGCGTGGTGCCCATTGTCGAGCCCGAAGTATTAATGGATGGCGACCACGATATCGATCGTTGCGAAGCCGTCACCACGCAGGTGCTGCACGCGGTGTTCAATGCGCTTTACCATCATGATGTTCGTCTTGAACACATGATTCTCAAACCCAGCATGGTGCTGCCCGGCAAGGCATGCCGCACTGCAGACCCGGTCGAGATTGCTGAAGCCACGTTGCGTGTATACCTTCGTACTATCCCCGCCGCCGTGCCCAGCATTAATTTTCTCTCCGGCGGCCAGAGCCCGGAAGAAGCCAGCGCCAACCTCAACGCGATAAATTTAATCGGTGGCCCCTGGCAGTTAAGCCTGTCCTACGGCCGCGCCCTGCAACAACCCGTTTTGCAGGCCTGGCAGGGCAAGCCCGAAAACCTCAAAGCCGCGCAGGCCGCGCTATTGAAACGCGCACGCCTCAACAGCCTGGCACGTCAGGGACTGTATATCGCAAGCATGGAGGCGGATTAATCGGTACTAAATAAATAATCGTTGATTAGATTGTTGCGACTCTTTTATACGTAGGGTGCGCCGTGCGCACCTTGTTTATGCGTTTTTAATACGGTGCGCACGGCGCACCCTACGAATACATCAAAACACGGCGCACCCTGCACCGGCACATAGTTTATTCTTTTGTAAACTGCCTGAGAAACGTCCAGGCTTCGTGCGTGCCTTCCAGATCCCGGTTCTGATTTCCCACCAGCACACGCGCCAGAAACGGCACATCGTATTTCATTGAAGGCATGGTGTGTCCGCCGCCGCGGACTTCGTAAAACCATAGCGGCTGTCCACCCGGTTGTGCAGGATAGATATTGCGGATGATCGCACTGCTATTAATATTATCAACATCCGGTAACAGTTCAGTTTTCACCCGCGTTTTATCAGCATGATTAACTTTGAGCCAGAAATCCCGCGTTGCAGGCGCAGACATCATCATCGGGCCCTTGTCCCGTATCTGGCCGCCGTCCCATAACATCAGTGGATCTTCCGTGCCCGACATCATGAACAAGGGCACCGGATGCAACGGGGCTATACAGTCAGACTCAACCGGCTGGTTCGCAATAAACACCGCTGCTGCCGCAATCCTGTCACTGAGCTCAGTCACCAGCCGCAAAGACATCAAGCCGCCATTGGATGCCCCGGTGGTATACACCCGCGATTCATTAATATCGAATTGCACTTTTGCCCAGTCAATCAGCGCACGCACAAAACCAATATCGTCAGCTGTCGATGCAGAATTATCACCTTCAACCGCGACGCGACAATCATTCCAGTTTTGACGATCACCCTCGGTATCGCCGTTTCGAAGATTGACACCATTGGGTGTGAGCAGCAGAAAACCATTTTCGCTAGCCAGGTGTTCCCATTCCTGTGAACCCCCGGCGCGTTTGCGGAAAATCTTGCGCATGCTCTGGGTGCCGCCGTGGAACAGCAGCACGAGGTCCGGGTGCATGGCGAGATTTGTCGGAACAAAATATCTGAAGTGGCGTTCCAGCCTGTCGTGCTGCAGGCTCAGTGCGTGCCAGCCGGGGCTTGTGTCAGGCAAGAGCGCCTGGGCTGATACGGGGACCAGGAGTAAAAACAGAAAAATAGCGTGGCACGCGTGGCGAAGCTTCATAGCAGTATTTCCCTCTATTCATCCGGTCATGAGTAGTGGCGAGGATTATAGAGGAAAATGCGGGTCACGAACCCGTAACCAGCGCTGTGACAGGAAGATACAACAGGCACTGCAGGCCTGTGTTTACTCGAATAAAAGAACTCAATCCCGTTCAGCTTCCATTCAGCCGTCCACGCATAAAGTGCAGCCATCGGGATAACCCCGGTGATGTACAACTTATCTGGAGAACGAAGATGAAACGTTTAACTACACTGAAAACCCTCCCCCTGGCGGGTGTTGTGGCGCTGGGCCTGGCTTTGATGCCGGCTGTTTCTATGGCGGATAAAGGCGATCGCGATAACAAAGGCCATTATTCGCAAAAGAGCGGTAAATCCTACAAGGCTGACAAGCGTTCGCATAATGACCGTGGCAATCGCTATGGCCATACAAAAAAGGGCCATGACAAGCACGCTTATAACCGTGGCGGTCGTCATCATTACGGCAATGCCTATGGACACGACAAACGTGGTCATGGTCATGGTCATGGTCATGCGCACAGTGTCGGCCACCCGGTGCACAACCACACCACCACGGTGGTACATGACTACGGCCACCAGCATTACCTCGGGCTGGGTAACCTGAGATTTATGCTTGGCCTGCACACCGACAATGTCGACATTATTTTCCGTGACTAAGCCGCCCCGCTACGGCCGGTGCGCGCCCGGACCCCCGGGTGCTGCCGGCCGCAGTTGGTTCTGCCCGCCGTGGCGTGTAAGCTTCACGGGTTGAACACTGATGGACTGTATTATGAAACCGATTTTCTCGACCTCACTGCTGACTTATTTTCTGGCGCCTGGCCTGGTACTCTGTCTGGCACTCTGCCTTGCGCTCGGCGCGCCGGCGTATGCTGCGCCCGAACCAGGCACGGCGGGCATCAGCCAGCAGCAGGCTGTGGGGATAGCCCAGTCGGTGCACCCGGGACGAGTGCTGTCGGTAAAACAAAAAGGCAATGTCTACCGGGTGAAATCGCTCAGCGCCAATGGCGAGGTTCGCATCATCGTCATTGATGCCAGTAGCGGCAACGTGCTCTCGGGGCGTTAAGCGTTTAGCACTATGCGTATCCTGGTGATTGAAGACGAGCTGGAGCTGCAGGCCGATATCCGCGCGCAGCTGGAAGCCGAAGCGTATATCGTCGATACCAGCGCCGAGGGCAACGAGGGCTATTTCTTTGCCACCGAATACCCGCTGGACGCGGCAATTGTCGATATCGGCCTGCCCGGCATGTCGGGGATTGAAATTATCCAGCAGCTACGCGAAGCTGGCAGTACCCTGCCGGTGCTTATCCTGACCGCGCGCAGCCGCTGGCAGGAAAAAGTCCAGGGCCTCGAAGCCGGGGCCGATGATTACCTGGTAAAGCCCTTCCAGATGGAAGAATTACTCGCTCGGCTGAAAGCGCTTTTGCGCCGCGCCAGCGGCTCGCCCAGCACGGACCTTACCTGTGGCTGCGTCACCCTGAAACCGACCACGCAACAGGCCCTGTTGAACGATGCAGTGATCGATGTCACCGCGTTCGAATACCGCATGCTGGAATACCTGATGCGACATTCAACCGAGGCGGTATCGAAAACCCGGCTGGCGGATTATCTCTACCCGCACGATGATGACCGTGACAGCAATGTGATCGAAGTATTGATTGGCCGCCTGCGCAAAAAGCTGGACCCGGACGGTTCGCTGCAACCGATCGAAACCCTGCGCAATCGCGGCTATCGTTTCACCCTGTGTGACAACACCGAGTAAGGCTGCGATCAATGTCACTTAATCTTCGTATAATTTTAAGCGCGACCCTGGTGCTGGTGATTTTTATCACCCTGACCGCGGCGGCGCTCGAACGCGCCTTTGTCGACAGCGCTGAAAGCGGCCTGCGCGATAAACTCACCAGCCAGCTGTACGCGCTGATGGCGGCGGCTGAAGTCAGTGATGATGCTATCGTCATGCCTTCGAACGAACTCGACGCGCTGCTGGGTTTACCCAGCTCGGGGGTGTACGCATTTGTTACCAATGCTGCCGGAGAAACACTGTGGCAGTCATCCTCGGCGCTGGGTGCAGAGCTGCCGCCACCACTGGCACTGGACAGCGGTGACCGGCGCTTTGCCAAAACCCATGCCGGCGATGCAGATTTCTACAGCTTTGCCTACGGTGTGAACTGGGCCACCAGCAATGCGCCAATGGCGCTGACGTTTAATCTCACGGTCGATCTTGCCTCGTTCGATAAACAGATCTCGCGTTATCGCACCACGCTGTGGAGCTGGCTGGTGGCGATGGCGGTGTTATTGCTCATCAGCCAGGGCGCTATTCTGCGCTGGGGGCTGTCACCATTACGACGCGTCGGCGCTGAACTCAACCGTATCGAATCGGGCGAACAGGAACGCATCGAAGCGCGTTATCCGCAGGAAATCGATCGCCTCACCACCAATATCAATATTCTGTTGAAGCACGAACGCGACCAGAAAACCCGCTATCGAAATGCGCTGGGTGACCTGGCTCACAGCCTGAAAACCCCGTTAGCGGTAATACAAAGCGGTCTCAGCACCACCGCCGCCCAGTCAGAAGACAGCTTGCGTGAGCAGGTCTCGCGCATGAACACAATTGTTGAATATCAATTGCAACGTGCCGCCACCGCGGGTTCATCAAAAATCGGCCACAGTGTCGACGTCCGCTCTGTCATCGCCCGCATGCTTGAATCATTGCAAAAAGTCTATGGCGACAAACCTGTCAGTCTCAACGTGACCGCGGACGAAGACCTGGTATTCAAGGGCGATGAAGGCGACCTGATGGAACTGCTTGGCAACCTGCTGGACAACGCATTCAAGTGGACCGCCACGCGAATAGATGTGGTGGCAGAACTGCAGGGAAAAAAACTGTCGTTGCGAATTATCGATGACGGTGACGGTATAGAGCCCGGTATGGTCGAAAAATTACTGCAACGCGGTGTCCGTGCGGACCAGGCGGTGGCAGGTCACGGCATCGGCCTGTCAATCGTGCGCAATATTGTGGATGCCTATAAAGGCAAACTGACGATCAGTCGTAGCAAGCTTGGTGGTTGCGAGGTGCAGGTTATTTTATAAACCTGTACTCGATGTTGCAGATGGATCCACAATGTTCAAATGATATTGACATCGACACTCCCGCGGATGCAGGTGTGACGAAAAGTTGAATGCTAATTTTAATAAACAATTAATTCAGAGAAAAAGAATGAGTAACCCGTTTCAGGAACAACTGCTTAAAGCCGGACTGGTGACTAAGCAGCAGGTGCAAAAAGCCAAGCAGGACAAAAACAAAAAATGGAAAAAACAACGTTCCAATAAAGAAGTGGTCGATGACGAAGTCCGCCTCAAGGCGCAGAAAGCAGCGGAAGAAAAGGCCGAGCGCGATCGTGAGCTGAATAAACGCAAAGAAACCCAGGCGCGACAAAAAGCGATTTCGATTGAAATCAATCAGCTGATCATGGCCAATCGACTGCCACGTGATGCCAGCTGTGAGATTACCTACAACTTCGAACACAACAAGAAAGTCAAACGCATTTATGTCAATGCCGAAATGAAACAGAAAATCATCCAGGGCAAACTCGGTATTGCGCGCATCGAGGGGCGATACGAGCTGGTGCCGCAGGTGATTGCGGAAAAAATCCAGCAGCGCAATCCAAAACGCGTGGTGATCTATGATAAACCCGAACCAGGCACGACTAAAAACGAAGACGATCCGTATGCCGCCTATAAAATCCCCGATGATCTTGACTGGTAGCTTTACGAGATAACCGGGCGCACATAAATCCCCGTCCAGTTAAATGTGTTATCTGCTTAGTGTGGATCTGGGTGTATTATTGACTTCTATCGGCCAACAACAGTCATACAGCACAAACAAAAACGGCTTCCGAAGAAGCCGCGTTTGAATATCTTTTATACAATTATGCTTTCTTGTGTCTAGCTACTCCGATTAAACCTAAAAGACCACTACCAAATAACCACACAGCAGCTGGCACAGGAACGGCGGATGGGGCAAAGACAACTGTAGACCATCCATGAGAACTTATACCATCAGGTGTGAATTCATCAACCAGAGTTGCCTGAACAAATCCATCTTGCGCGCCTAAATAGTCTATTTTCCAGATTTTTCTACCACCATCCACAGCATAAACGTGTCCATCAGCTGCCATGTCACTGGCATTAAAACCTAATACTTCATTACCCAGTGAATCGACTACCGTTCCGAGTAACGTTGTCGTGCCATCATTATCCAGAGTCCAAGCTCTCCGCCTGAAGCTACTGCTATTGTGATGGTCATTAAAAAACAGCATTGAATTATCACTCAGGTTGACCATAGAAGATGCTCGCCCACCAATACTTGAGGTCTCATTTGAACCAAATACCTGTGTACTCAAAGACGCATCACTCATGTTTAATGACCAGACGTGAGGTATTACACCGTTATCCAGCATCAAAATTTCATTCCCTCTAGTGCTGGCACCAGCAAGATTATATGCTGTTGGCACCTGCCCGATACTTGTTGACACACCAGTATTCAGATCAACTTTGTATACCGTATTACCGGCTCCACTAACCGCGAATAAAGACTTACCATCGGGTGATAGCGCCATACTGTTCACACTGCTATCAGGTAATGTTGCAAATAGTGTTCTTGTCGCTGCAGTATTTGTTGGATTAGAATCGAATCCAAGCTGGAACAATTTATTACCGACAACACCCCATCCTTCAATTGTTGCTGCAAACGATGTTGTTGCATACATGGCAGTACTAAAAGTCGCTGCACTCAAAATAGATTTAATATTCATCTCAACCTTCATTTTTATTCATTACAATGAACTAATAAGCAATTTCCATGCAAACTTTTTTTGTCGAAGTAAAACAGAAAGTTATGAAATGTTCTTGATGTATATCAATACTAAAAGTGTAAAGTTAGAGATGCGGTTTTCAGGATTATTTACACTTTACCGAACGGCAGCTGTGGGTCGGAAACTGCCATACAAGCATAAATGCACTTTCTAGAGCAAATCTTAGAATCTAAATAATTTCGACAAGGGCTGACAGTCTGAAATGGGTCGTTTCCTGACGTTATACTGTTGATTATATTAGCCGCGGCTAAACGCTGACTTTGGGTCGAAAACAGGCATCCTTGTTCGTGAATAGATCATAAAACATATCCTGCCAGGCACAACCGTTCAGTAAGCATTCAGCTTTGTCATGTTGAAATACTCCCAGCATTAATCAAAACGGGAATTAGACATGAAATCATCAGCTAAATTAACGAGTAACACACTCATCCTTGGTGCTGCGCTGAGCCTGCTCTCTGGCGCGCTTATGGCTGAAACCATTGATAATGGCGCGCGTAGCACGCGCTCTATCAGTTTCACTGCTGCCAGTGAGCTAGATCAAGGCACGAAAGAAAAGCTGCTCAATCAGGCTGAAGTCGATGTCATGGCACCACTGAACAAGCAGGGCTTTCGCCCGGAATCCGGCCCGGTGGCGCTGCAAATCGACACTACACGTGCACATCCCA
>Ga0316201_10000521_pt1 | contig 22230 bp, 33 predicted proteins | sample CS6wburrow_MG_FD_204516 | JGI IMG/M metagenome (GOLD analysis project Ga0316201, IMG submission 204516) | Coastal sediment microbial communities from Delaware Bay, Delaware, United States - CS-6 worm burrow | ecosystem: Environmental > Aquatic > Marine > Coastal > Sediment | place: USA... | reverse complement strand
TTCAGAAATGCCACCGAGATCCCTGCTCCCGAATTCCGAATCAAGGGTTATCTGGGTTTTCAGGGGGAAGAGCGGGTCGTTTTGCCTTCGAACGAATTCTATCCCGGCAAGGAAGTAGCGCCCCTCATAATCCTGAACGGTGCTTCCGGCCAGGTTCTCGTCCAGGAGATTGCTGGATTCGGAGGCTTTGTAACCAATATAGACTGAAGAAGGAGGTGCGATCTGATAGCTTACTTTGGCGATCTGGTCCGTGGTCACAAAAGTGCTGTCACGTTTAAAGATCTTGAGTTCAAGTTCGGCGCCTACAGGACTTCCGAATAAATAAGGCAATCGAGCCCTGGCCCGGAAATTTTGTTGTTCGTTCCCGTCGGCTTTGTAGTTAATGAGCAATTGCTCGCCGAAATTCAGGTTGTTGTTGAGCTCGAGGTTGAGATATCCGTTAAATTGTATTTTGTTCGTTTCTTCGTTGGTGGCAAAACCCAGGATCCCGTCGAATAGATTGCTGTTCTTTTTTTCAAGATAGAAATAAACGGTGGTCTTCTCTTTTTCGAATAGCACCTCCGGTGCTTTGAGGGTGTTCGCAAAACCAAGGCTGTTCAAAACATCATTCTGTTTATTGATTTTACTCCGGTCGAATGCCCTCCCGGTTTTTATCCCGGCATAATATTTCAGAAAGGATTTTGGGAATTTTGGGTAGCCCTTTACAGTGATGGAATCAATCTTCCTCGAAATTCCTTCCTCCAAAAGCAGGTGTGCGATCACGATGTTGTTCTCACCTTTACGAAAGTCACTCAGTCGAATTCGCGCAAATGCCTTCCCGTTTTTTGTTTTGATCTCGTTCAATAGGGTAAGTGCGTTTTCAACGTCGGGGAAGTTGAGTAGGAAATGATCCGCTTCCACATTATCTGAAATTTGGGAGAGTTCTTTTTTGCTGAAGAGGTCGGGGTTGTACATTACTTTCAGGTGTCGGAACCTGGGCCCTAGAAAATAGGCAGCTTCAAATACCGAGTCGTTCTTTCGGATTATCTGCTGAAGTGTTGCCTCCAGGTAACCGATCCGTTGCAGTTTTTTTTGAATGGTGTCGGCCTCCTTCCGAAGGGAATTCAGATCCGAATGTTTGGGGCCTATTTCAAGGCTGTCTTTTAATTCATCTGAAAAGTTCGTTTCGGCAGTAACTTCGAGAATTAGTTCCTGTGCGATCAGACTTCCATATTGCAGGCTATATATATTAAGGTATAAAAAAATGTAGAAAATCTGTTTCAAAAGAGCTATCCTTTCAACTGTAAAACTAACGTTTCGACGGTAGTTTTCATATCTCTTACCATCGAATTTTACCAAGCACCTGAAAATAAATTTTCTAAGGTTTGATTAATCCATATTAATTTTTACCTTTGCACGCCCTTTTATAGGGGAAACTGTATAAATTATTTAAGTATAACAAGGATTTTATATGCCAACTATTTCACAATTAGTACGAAAAGGAAGAGCCAAAATAACCAAGAAGAGTAAATCGGCTGCTTTGGATTCGTGCCCGCAACGCCGCGGTGTGTGTACTCGTGTGTATACTACCACTCCTAAGAAACCAAACTCTGCCATGCGTAAAGTGGCAAGGGTAAGGTTAACGAACGGAAAGGAAGTAAACGCGTACATCGGTGGTGAAGGTCACAATCTCCAGGAGCACTCGATAGTATTGGTTAGAGGTGGAAGGGTGAAGGATTTACCAGGTGTTAGATATCACATTGTACGAGGAGCTTTAGACACCGCTGGTGTAGAAGGTCGTCTGCAAAGAAGGTCTAAGTACGGTGCAAAACGCCCTAAGAAGTAATTCAAAAAACTTTAAAGAGAAGACATGAGAAAAAGAGCAGCCAAGAAAAGACCACTTTTACCGGATCCGCGATTCAACGACCAGTTGGTTACACGTTTTGTGAACAACATGATGTGGGACGGAAAGAAGTCGGTGGCTTTTAAGGTATTCTACGACGCGATGGATATCGTGGATGAGAAGAAACAAGACGAAGAAAAAACGGCATTGGAAGTATGGAAGGATGCACTCTCGAACGTGATGCCACACGTGGAAGTGCGAAGCAGACGAGTGGGTGGAGCGACATTCCAAATCCCTATGCAGATAAGACCGGATCGTAAGATCTCGACAGCGATGAAGTGGTTGATCCTCTACGCACGCAAGAGAAACGAAAAGTCTATGTCACAGAAACTGGCTGGCGAGATTTTGGCAGCTGCGAAAGAAGAAGGTGCTGCGGTTAAAAAGCGTGTGGATACACACAAAATGGCCGAAGCAAACAAAGCATTCTCACATTTCAGATTCTAAATAAAAAATGGCACAAAGAGATTTAAAATACACCAGAAATATAGGGATTGCTGCGCATATTGATGCCGGTAAGACCACTACTACCGAGCGTATCTTATACTACACCGGAGTGAGCCACAAAATTGGAGAGGTACACGACGGTGCAGCCACCATGGACTGGATGGAGCAAGAGCAGGAGCGTGGTATCACCATTACTTCTGCAGCAACTACCTGTACCTGGAACTTCCCAACAGAAAACGGGCAGCCAACGGCAGATGCTAAGGGATACCACTTTAATATCATTGATACTCCCGGTCACGTAGACTTTACCGTAGAGGTGAACAGGTCGTTGCGTGTACTTGACGGATTAGTTTTCCTATTCAGTGCAGTTGATGGTGTTGAGCCTCAATCGGAAACGAACTGGAGACTTGCCGATAACTACAAGGTACCGCGTATGGGCTTTGTGAATAAAATGGACCGTCAGGGATCTAACTTCCTGGCCGTTTGCCAACAGGTGAAAGACATGTTAGGATCTAATGCAGTTCCGATCGTACTTCCTATTGGTGACGAGATCGATTTCAAAGGTGTGGTAGACCTGGTAAAGAATCGTGCAATTATCTGGCACGAGGATTCTATGGGGTCTACATTCGATGTAGTTGATATTCCGGAAGAATTAAAAGCCGAAGCAGCCGAGTATCGTGGTAAACTTATTGAAGAGGTTGCTGGATACGATGAGAATCTGCTGGAAAAATATATGGAAGACGAAGACTCTATTACCGAAGATGAGGTGCATGCTGCTCTTCGTGCTGCGGTAATGGATATGAGTATTATTCCAATGATATGTGGTTCTGCGTTCAAGAACAAAGGAGTACAGTTCTTACTGGATGCCGTTTGTCGTTACCTGCCATCGCCGGTTGACAAGGAAGCTATCGTGGGAACCAATCCCGATACAGGAGCTGAAGAAGCACGCAAGCCGGATGTGAGTGCACCTTTTTCTGCACTGGCATTTAAGATTGCTACCGACCCGTTTGTTGGTAGATTAGCGTTCTTCCGTGCTTACTCAGGAAGACTTGATGCAGGTTCTTATGTACTGAACAACCGTTCGGGCAAGAAAGAGCGTATATCGAGAATTTATCAGATGCATTCGAACAAACAGAATGCTATTGATTATATCGAAGCCGGAGACATTGGAGCTGCCGTAGGATTTAAGGATATCAAAACGGGAGATACGCTTTCTGATGAGAAGCACCCGATCGTCCTTGAATCTATGAACTTCCCTGATCCGGTAATTGGTATCGCTGTGGAGCCTAAGACGAAAGCTGATGTTGATAAGCTGGGTATGGCACTTGCCAAGTTGGCCGAAGAGGATCCAACGTTCCAGGTGCGTACCGATGAAGCTTCAGGACAAACAGTTATCTCAGGTATGGGAGAGCTTCACCTGGACATCATCGTAGATCGTCTTAAGCGTGAGTTTAAAGTAGAGGTGAACCAGGGGCAGCCACAGGTTGAGTACAAAGAAGCCATTACAAGAACTGCCGATCATCGCGAGGTTTATAAAAAGCAAACCGGTGGTCGTGGTAAATTCGCCGATATTGTATTCACACTTGGGCCAGCTGAAGATGAAAAGTCTGTGGGTCTCGAATTTGTAAACGAGATCAAGGGTGGTAATATACCAAAGGAATTTGTCCCTTCTGTTGAGAAAGGATTCAAAGAAGCTATGAAGAATGGTCCTTTAGCCGGTTTCGAAGTAGATAGAATGAAGGTTACACTTAAGGATGGATCTTTCCACCCGGTGGATTCTGATCAGCTATCTTTCGAACTTGCGGCGAAATTAGGATTTAAAGCGGCAGCAAAGGCTGCAGGAGCTGTAATCATGGAACCTATAATGAAATTGGAGGTATTGACTCCGGAAGAAAATATGGGTGATATCGTAGGAGACCTTAACCGTCGTCGTGGTCAGGTAAATGACATGAGCGACCGTGCAGGATCTAAGGTTGTAAAGGCCCAGGTGCCACTTTCTGAAATGTTCGGTTATGTAACCACATTGAGAACGCTATCTTCAGGTCGTGCAACATCTACCATGGAATTTTCACACTACGCTGAAACGCCTTCGAGCATTTCAGATGAAGTGATCGCAGCAGCAAGAGGAACCGCTAACGTTTAATATTTCAGCAATGAGTCAGAAAATTAGAATCAAATTAAAATCTTACGATCATAATTTAGTGGACAAATCTGCTGAAAAAATCGTTAAGACCGTAAAAAGTACAGGTGCAGTGGTAACAGGGCCGATCCCATTACCTACTCACAAAAAGATCTTTACAGTATTGCGTTCACCACACGTGAACAAGAAGAGTAGAGAGCAATTCCAGTTGAGCTCTTACAAGAGGTTACTGGACATTTACAGCTCTTCGTCCAAAACCATCGATGCGTTGATGAAATTGGAGTTGCCAAGTGGTGTTGAGGTAGAGATCAAGGTATAATGAATACTGAAGCCAGAGAGCTTTAAGACATGTCCGGAGCTGCGTGCGAAGGAAAAACGGAAACAAAATAAAATTCAGGGCTGGATTTATTTTGGCCCTGTTTTTTTGAAAAACAAGTTTCCGCCCTCTTTTGCTAAAAGCTACAGAGGACAAAAGACGAGAACAGAAATAAACAATAGTAATAATTAATAAATAATAAATATGTCTGGGTTAATTGGAAGAAAGATAGGGATGACCAGCATCTTCGACGAGAACGGAAAGAATATTCCGTGTACCGTTATAGAAGCAGGCCCCTGTGTCGTTACCCAAGTCAGAACCGAAGAGGTTGACGGGTATAGTGCTCTTCAACTTGGTTTCGATGACAAAAAGACTACAAACAAAGCTGCCGAAGGCCACGCAAAAAAGGCCGGTACAGTTGCGAAGCGTCGTGTTGTTGAATTCCAGGGATTTGAAGAGAAGTATAAATTAGGTGATACGATCACCGTGGAATGCTTTTCAGAAGGCGAGTTCGTGGATATAGCCGGAACTAGCAAAGGAAAAGGATTTCAGGGTGTGGTAAAACGCCACGGATTTGGTGGTGTGGGACAAGCGACTCACGGTCAGCATAACCGACTAAGAGCTCCTGGATCCATTGGTGCGGCTTCATATCCTGCGAGAGTATTCAAAGGGATGAAAATGGCCGGGCAAATGGGGAATGAAAAAGTAAAAGTACAGAACTTAAGAGTGTTGAAAGTGGTTCCTGAAAAGAACCTGCTTGTTGTGAAGGGATGTATTCCTGGTCACAAGAACGCTTATGTAACCATCGAGAAATAATGAAGGTAGCTGTAGTAGATAAGAACGGAAAAGACACTGGACGGAAAGTAGAACTTTCCAAAGAAGTGTTTGGAATAGAGCCTAATAACCACGCTGTTTACCTTGATGTGAAGCAGTACCTCGCCAACCAGCGCCAGGGAACTCACAAAGCTAAGGAGCGAGCTGAGATCGCGGGAAGTACTCGTAAGATCAAAAGGCAAAAAGGAACAGGAACCGCCCGTGCAGGTAGTATCAAATCTCCCGTTTTCCGAGGGGGAGGTAGAATCTTCGGTCCGAGACCGAAAGACTACGGGTTCAAATTGAACAAAAATTTGAAACGATTGGCCAGAAAGTCTGCCCTGAGCATGAAGGCAAATGACAAGGCGATCGTGGTGATGGAAGATCTTAATTTTGATGCACCGAAGACCAAAGAGTTCACTTCAGTATTGAAGTCCTTAGGACTCGAAAACAAAAAGTCTTTGTTCGTATTGGGAGAGTCGAATAATAATGTATATTTGTCGTCTCGTAATTTGAAAGGTGCTGAAGTCGTAACAAACACAGAATTAAGTACTTACAAGATTATGAATGCAAACAGCCTAGTGTTGTTTGAAGGTTCTTTGGAAGGAATTGAAACTAACTTGAGTAAATAGAAGCGAGATGAATATCTTAATCAAACCTATAATTACTGAAAAAGCTACCAATGATGCTGAGTTGAACAACCGGTATGGTTTTGTAGTGAATCCAAAGGCGAATAAGGTAGAAATCAAGAAGGCGGTTGAGTCTATCTATGGCGTTTCTGTTACTAAAGTTCGCACAATGAATGTCCGCCCGGACAGGAGAGTACGATACACAAAATCGGGAATCCAAACTGGTAAAACAAACGCTTATAAGAAAGCAATTGTACAGGTGGCGGAAGGTGATACAATTGATTTTTACAGTAACATCTAAGAAATTAGATATTAATTAGACAACAATGTCAGTAAGAAAATTAAAGCCTATCACTCCAGGTCAGCGTTTTAGAGTTGTTAACGGGTATGACGCCGTTACAACTGATAAGCCGGAGAAAAGTTTACTTGCTCCGAATAAAAGATCTGGTGGTAGAAACAGTCAAGGTAAGATGACCATGCGCTACAGAGGTGGTGGTCACAAAAGAAAATACCGAATTATTGATTTTAAGCGCGACAAGGATGGGATCCCAGCCACAGTTGCGACAATCGAATACGATCCAAACCGCACAGCGTTTATCGCTTTGGTTAATTATCAGGATGGAGAAAAGCGTTATGTGATAGCACAGAACGGACTTCAGGTTGGGCAAAACATCGTTTCCGGGGAGAAAGTTGCTCCTGAGATCGGAAATTCCATGACTCTTGCCAACATTCCACTCGGTACCATTATTTCCTGTATAGAGTTACATCCCGGTCAGGGGGCAGTTATGGCACGAAGTGCCGGAGCATTCGCCCAGTTGATGGCACGTGATGGAAAATATGCTACCATCAAATTACCTTCAGGTGAGACCCGAATGGTACTTACAACTTGTAAGGCTACCGTTGGAGCTGTATCCAATAGTGACCACCAGTTACTAGTTAGTGGTAAAGCAGGTAGATCGAGATGGCTTGGTAGACGACCTAGAACAAGACCAGTGGTTATGAACCCGGTTGATCACCCAATGGGTGGTGGTGAAGGTAAGTCTTCAGGAGGACACCCAAGATCGAGAAACGGTATTCCGGCTAAGGGATACAGAACTCGTTCAAGATCGAAAGCGAGTAACAAATATATTATCGAACGTAGAAAGAAATAAGCTATGGCAAGATCATTAAAAAAAGGACCTTACGTTCACTATAAATTAGAACAAAAAGTTCAGCAAAATGTTGATTCGAACAAGAAGACCGTAATCAAGACCTGGTCACGTGCTTCTATGATCACTCCGGATTTTGTAGGACAGACCATCGCGGTACACAATGGGCGACAATTCGTGCCTGTATACGTAACCGAGAATATGGTAGGACATAAATTAGGAGAATTTTCACCCACCCGATCATTCCGTGGTCATGCTGGTGCGAAAAACAAAGGAAAAAAGTAATAAGCCATGGGAGTTCGTAAAAGAGAAAGAGCAGAACAGATCAAGGAAGCGAAGAAGACACAATACTTTGCTAAGTTGAACAATTGCCCTACTTCACCAAGAAAGATGCGACTTGTTGCTGATCTGGTTCGTGGTGAGAAAGTAGACAAAGCGCTAAATATATTAAGATTCAGCCAGAAGGAGGCCTCTCGAAGATTAGAGAAGTTATTGCTTTCTGCAATTGCCAACTGGCAGGCTAAGAACGAAGATGCTTCTATCGAGGATGCAGATTTGTTTGTAAAAGAGATCCGAGTGGACAGTGGTACGATGTTGAAGAGACTTCGTCCGGCACCACAGGGGAGGGCGCACAGAATTAGAAAACGTTCCAACCACGTTACATTGGTATTAGGAGCTAACGATAACACACAAAGCTAAATTTTAAATGGGACAGAAGACAAATCCAATCGGGAATCGCTTAGGTATCATCAGAGGATGGGAGTCCAACTGGTACGGAGGCAACGACTACGGCGACAAACTCGCCGAAGACGACAAGATTAGAAAATATGTTCACGCTCGTTTGAGTAAAGCTAGTGTGTCCAGAGTGATCATTGAGCGCACACTTAAACTTGTAACCGTTACTATCACCACGGCTCGCCCCGGTATCATTATCGGTAAAGGTGGCCAGGAGGTAGACAAGTTGAAAGAGGAACTCAAGAAGATTACAGGTAAGGAGGTACAGATCAACATCCACGAGATCAAGCGACCCGAGCTTGATGCGCACCTGGTTGCTGCGAGTATCGCGAGACAGATCGAGAATCGTATCTCGTATCGTCGTGCGATTAAAATGGCTATCGCTGCCGCTATGCGCATGAATGCGGAGGGAATTAAGGTTATGATCTCAGGACGATTGAATGGAGCTGAAATGGCGCGTTCAGAGTCGTATAAGGATGGGCGTATCCCACTATCAACCTTTAGAGCCGACATTGACTATGCTTTAGTTGAGGCACACACTACTTATGGTAGACTGGGTGTTAAAGTATGGATCATGAAAGGTGAAGTATATGGTAAAAGAGAGCTTTCTCCACTAGTTGGCCTTGCCAAGAAAGGTGGAAAAGGCGGAGCCGGGCGAGGTGGTAATAACAAATCACGTCGTAGAAAGTAATTTTTTAAAGAGAAGAAAATGTTACAACCCAAGAGAACAAAATACCGTAAACAACAGAAGGGGCGGATGAAAGGGAATGCCGGACGTGGTAACCAACTTTCGTACGGAACTTTCGGTATCAAGTCTTTAGACTCGAAGTTCGTGACTTCACGTCAGATCGAAGCTGCGCGTATTGCCGCCACTCGTTATATGAAAAGGGAAGGATCTATTTGGATCATGATATTCCCGGACAAACCTATTACCAAGAAGCCTCTTGAGGTGCGTATGGGTAAAGGAAAGGGTGCTGTGGAATTCTGGGCAGCCGTTGTAAAACCTGGTCGTATACTTTTTGAAGTATCTGGTGTGCCTGTGGAAACAGCTAAAGAGGCCTTGCGTCTTGCTGCGCAGAAGTTGCCGGTAAAAACGAAGTTTATCGTGTCCAGAGATTATCAAGTATAATTTATTGAAAGATGAAACAATCAGAAATAAATCAGGCATCAACAGCTGAACTGCAGGAAAAACTTGCAGAGACAAAACAGGCGTATTCAGACCTGAAGATGGCACATACCATTTCACCGTTAGAGAATCCAATTCAATTGAGAGCACACAGACGAGCGATCGCCAGAATTGCGACAGAACTAACAAACAGAAAAGAACAATAACGGTACGAAGCTGAAAGATGGAAAACAGAAATTTAAGAAAAGAGCGTATAGGTGTAGTAACCAGTAACAAAATGGAAAAATCCATTGTTGTTGCCGAGGTGAAAAAAGTTAAGCACCCTATGTATGGAAAATTCGTTTTGAAAACGAAGAAATACGTAGCACACGACGAAAAGAACGACTGCAACGAAGGGGATACTGTAAAGATCATGGAAACACGACCTTTGAGTAAGACCAAGTGTTGGAGATTAGTAGAAATCATTGAAAGAGCGAAGTAATCATGATACAGCAAGAATCAAGACTTAAAGTAGCAGATAACACCGGAGCAAAGGAAGTACTTTGTATTCGTGTGTTGGGCGGAACCAAGAAAAGATATGCTTCCATTGGAGACAAGATCGTAGTGACCGTAAAGGATGCTACCCCAAATGGACAGATAAAAAAAGGTGCCGTTTCTACCGCAGTAGTGGTGCGTACCGTGAAAGAGGTAAGGAGACCTGATGGATCGTATATCCGTTTCGACGACAATGCTTGTGTCCTTCTGAACCCTCAGGGAGAAATGAGAGGAACACGTGTATTTGGCCCGGTGGCAAGAGAGCTTCGTGATAAACAATTTATGAAAATAGTATCATTGGCACCCGAGGTGCTTTAATGCGATATCAAGATGGCAAAGCTTAAGATAAAATCAGGAGACAACGTAGTAGTGATCGCCGGAGAACACAAGGGCTCTGAAGGTCGTGTACTAAAAGTGCTTCGTGATAAGAACAAAGCAATAGTAGAGGGAGTAAATACGGTTAAGAAGCATGAGAAGCCAAGTGCGGCAAATCCTCAGGGTGGAATTACCGAAAAGGAAGCTCCCATTCATATCTCTAACCTTTCACTGATCGATCCCAAATCGGGAGAGCCAACACGTGTAGGTTATAAAATGGAAGATGGTAAAAAAGTACGATTTTCTAAAAAATCGAATCAAGTATTATAGTTATGGGATATAGACCAAGACTTAAGGAAGAATACAAGAGCAGAATTATAAATGCTCTTACCGATGAGTTCGGTTATCAGAACGTCATGCAGGTGCCTAAACTCGAGAAGATCGTGGTATCTCAGGGAGTTGGTGCCGCTGTAGCCGATAAGAAACTCATCGATAATTCCGTAGAGGAATTATCGAATATCACCGGGCAAAAAGCTGTGGCCACAATGTCTAAGAAAGACGTGTCCAACTTTAAGCTACGTAGAGGAATGCCGATTGGTACTAAAGTGACCCTCAGAGGGGAGCGTATGTACGAATTCCTAGACAGGCTTATCACAACAGCTATCCCTCGTATTCGTGATTTCAGCGGGATCAAGGCGACAGGTTTTGATGGAAGAGGTAACTACTCATTGGGAATTACCGAACAGATCATCTTCCACGAGATCGACATCGACAAGGTGAAAAAGATCGAAGGGATGAATATCACTTTCGTTACTTCCGCCAAGACCGATAAAGAAGCAAAATCATTATTAGCAGAATTGGGATTACCTTTTAAAAAGAATTAAGAGATGGCTAAAGAATCAATGAAAGCCCGCGAGGTTAAAAGAGCAAGAATGGTTGATAAGTATGCCGAAAAGCGCAAAGCTTTGAAAGAAGCTGGCGACTGGGAAGCACTTCAAAAGTTACCAAAAAACTCTTCTCCGGTTCGTAAGCACAACAGATGTAAACTTACGGGAAGACCTAAAGGGTATATGAGACAATTCGGGATTTCACGTGTAATGTTCCGTGAAATGGCAAACAAAGGATTGATCCCTGGAGTACGCAAAGCAAGCTGGTAAATTAGTAACAGGTAGAAGGTTTGTTCAAACCAGTAGAACGAAAACCACTATCGTAAATTTATATAAATGACAACAGATCCGATCGCAGATTATCTAACCAGAGTTAGAAATGCAGTGAATGCAGGACACCGAGTAGTAGAGGTGCCGGCTTCAAATCTTAAAAAAGAGATCACAAAAATCTTGTTCGACCAGGGTTATATCCTGAGCTACAAATTCGAAGATGAGAAAGGCCCACAAGGGACTATCAAGATCGCTTTGAAATACGACAAGCTCACCAAAGACCCGGTGATCAAGAAGATGCAACGAATTAGTAAACCCGGTTTACGTAAATATTCAAGTGCTAACGAAATGCCAAGAATTCTAAACGGACTTGGAATTGCTATAGTGTCTACTTCAGCAGGAGTTATGACAGGTAAGCAGGCCGAATCTCAGAATGTTGGTGGAGAAGTACTTTGTTACGTATACTAAAATTAAGACAGCGAAGAAATGTCAAGAATAGGTAATAACCCGGTAGCGATTCCCGAAGGAGTGACAGTTGAAATAAATGACAACGTCATCACTGTAAAAGGGAAATTAGGCGAGTTAACTCAGGAATTTGACGGAGTTAGCGTAAAAGTGGAAGACGGAAACGTAATTGTTAACCGCCCTTCCGAAGCAAAAGATCACAAAGCGAAGCACGGTCTTTACAGATCATTGGTCAATAACATGATAAAAGGTGTTTCTGAAGGATGGTCTAAAGAGTTGGAATTGGTTGGAGTTGGTTACAGAGCTTCCAACCAGGGACAGAAATTGGATCTGGCAATTGGATTCTCACACAATATAGTTTTGGATATCGCTCCTGAAGTAAAAGTAGAGACGGTTTCTGAAAAAGGTAAGAACCCAATTGTTAAGTTAACATCACACGACAAACAACTTGTAGGACAAGTAGCGGCAAAGATCCGTTCGTTCCGTAAGCCTGAGCCTTACAAAGGAAAAGGAATCAAGTTTGTAGGTGAACAAATTAGAAGAAAAGCAGGTAAATCTGCATAAGATATAAAGTTATGGCATTATCAAAGAACGATAGAAGAGATCGAATTCGATACCGAATCCGTAAGACGATTGCAGGAACTGCTGAGCGCCCTCGTTTGGCTGTCTTCAGAAGCAACAAAGAGATCTATGCACAACTTATTGACGATGTAAACGGGACTACAATTACTGCTGCATCTTCAAGAGATAAAGATATAGACGCCACCAAGGTGAACAAAACCGAAGCTGCTAAACTGGTAGGCAAGGCAATCGCAGAGAAAGCCCAGAAAGCCGGAGTAGAGGTTGTGTCTTTCGACAGAGGTGGGTATCTATACCATGGAAGAGTAAAATCATTAGCTGAAGGGGCTCGCGAAGGCGGTCTTAAATTTTAAGAACTATGTATCAGGATTATAAAAACGTAGAAACAGTAAAACCCGGTGGTCTGGAGTTAAAAGACCGATTGGTAGGGGTACAACGTGTAACCAAAGTAACCAAAGGGGGTAGAGCTTTCGGATTTTCAGCTATAGTAGTTGTTGGAGACGAAAATGGAGTTGTTGGTCAAGGACTTGGTAAATCGAAAGATGTTGCCAGTGCGATCGCAAAAGCCATTGAGGACGCGAAGAAAAACCTAGTAAGAATCCCCTTGAACAAAGTAACTCTTCCACACGAGCAGAAAGGTAAATACGGGGGAGCCCGTGTTACTTTGTTGCCAGCAGCTCCCGGTACAGGAGTAATCGCCGGTGGTGCGGTTAGAGCTGTATTGGAAGCAGTAGGCGTTCACGATGTACTTTCAAAGTCTCAGGGATCTTCTAACCCTCACAACGTAGTGAAAGCAACCTTCGATGCATTACTTCAATTGAGAAGTGCCGATATGGTAGCGAAGCAAAGAGGTATCTCACTAGAGAAATTATATAAAGGATAAAAACAAGAAAATGGCAAAGATTAAAGTAACAAAGGTGAAAAGTGCAATCAACCGCACAAAAAACCAAAAGCGTACGCTTGAAGCTTTAGGCCTTAAGCGAATCGGTCAGACTGTAGAGCATGACGACACGCCAAATATTCTTGGTATGGTAAATAAAGTTAAACACTTGGTTTCTGTTGAAACCGCTTAAGATATATAGAATGGATTTAAGTAACTTAAAACCAGCAGACGGTTCTGTCAGCAGACAGGGAAAGCGAGTAGGGCGAGGCCAGGGGTCCGGTAAAGCGGGAACTTCAGGTCGTGGGCACAAAGGTGCGAAGTCACGTTCCGGATATTCTAAGAAATTAGGATTTGAGGGAGGTCAGATGCCATTACAGCGTCGTGTACCCAAATTCGGATTCACGAATATCAACCGAAAGGAGTATCAGGGAGTAAACCTCGATACACTGCAGAAACTAGTGGACGAGAAGAAGATAAAGGATACAGTTGACTTCGATACTTTCGTAAGTCTGCGTCTGGCAGGTAAAAATGAAATGGTGAAGATATTGGGAAGGGGAGAATTGAAAGCCAAACTGAAAGTATCTGCACATAAGTTTTCTGCCTCAGCGAAAGAAGCGATTGAAGCTGCCGGTGGTGAAGCAGTAACCTTATAAATAAAACGCACCAATGAAGTTTATAGAAACCATAAAGAATGTTTTTAAGATCGAGGAACTACGGGATAGAATCGTTGTCACCCTCGGACTATTATTGGTATACCGTTTTGGTGCACAGGTAACGCTTCCTGGTATTGATGCTTCAAAACTTGCGGAATTCGCAGGAAAGTTCGATGCCGGAGGAATTGGAGGACTTTTGAATGCGTTTACAGGAGGAGCCTTCGCGAACGCTTCTGTTTTTGCTCTGGGGATTATGCCGTATATCTCGGCTTCCATTGTAGTGCAGTTAATGCAAATCGCGGTTCCTTACCTTCAGAAATTACAAAAAGAAGGAGAAAGTGGGCGTAAGAAAATAAACCAGATCACTCGATGGTTAACCATAGGTATCTGTTTGATCCAGGCACCGAGTTACCTGGCAGGATTACCTGCTCTGGGAGTTCCCAGTGAGGCCTTTATAATGGTACAACAGGGAATGGGAACCATGTTCTACGTTTCGTCTGTGATCATCTTAGTAACCGGTTGTGTGTTCGCAATGTGGCTTGGAGAAAAGATTACCGACAAGGGAATTGGAAATGGTATTTCTATCCTGATCATGGTTGGGATCATCGCTACACTGCCTCAGAGTTTCATTCAAAGTGTTGCGGCGAGATTACAACCCGGAGCCGGTGATGTGATTATGATACTAATTGAAGTGGTTATTTGGTTCATCATCATACTTGCTTCTGTAATGCTGGTAATGGCGGTGAGAAAGATCCCTGTACAATACGCCAGAAGAACAGCAAGTGGTGGTTACGAGAAGAATATTTTCGGAGCGCGCCAATTCATTCCTTTAAAGCTCAATGCTTCCGGGGTAATGCCGATCATCTTCGCTCAGGCGATCATGTTCGTGCCATCGGCGGTAGCGAGTTTGTCGGATAGTGAATTCGCCAAATCCATCCAGGCAAACTTCAGCGACATTTTTGGTCTGTGGTACAATATCGTTTTTGCCGTGTTGATCATCATCTTTACGTATTTCTATACTGCGATCACGGTACCGACCAATAAAATGGCGGATGACCTCAAACGTAGTGGTGGATTTATCCCGGGGATCAAACCCGGCACGGATACTGCTGAGTTTCTGGACAGAGTAATGTCACAGATAACACTACCAGGTTCATTGTTCCTGGCACTGATCGCCGTAGCACCGGCTTTCGTAGTTAAGTTAATGGGAGTACAGCAAGGATGGGCGTTGTTCTTCGGTGGAACATCACTACTCATTATGGTGGGTGTGGCTATCGATACCATGCAACAAATAAATTCGTACTTGTTGAATCGTCATTACGATGGTTTGATGAAGTCTGGTAAAAATAGAAAAGCAGTAGCATAGTTATGGCAAAGCAACCAGCAATTGAACAAGATGGAACCATTGTAGAGGCATTGTCTAATGCGATGTTCCGTGTAGAATTGGAAAACGGTCATATTGTTACCGCGCATATTTCGGGTAAGATGCGCATGCACTATATCAAATTACTACCCGGGGATAAAGTGAAATTAGAAATGAGCCCTTACGATTTAACCAAGGCTCGTATAACATACAGATACTAGAAGTTATGAAAGTAAGAGCTTCCATAAAGAAAAGAAGTGCCGACTGCAAGATCGTTCGCAGAAAAGGCAGATTATATGTAATTAACAAAAAGAACCCTAGGTTCAAACAAAGACAAGGATAAGTTATGGCAAGAATCGCAGGTGTAGATATCCCGAATTACAAGAGGGGTGTAATCGCGTTAACGTACATCTATGGTGTTGGTAAGAGCCGCGCCAAAGAGGTACTTAAAGAAGCCGGAGTTAGTGAAGACAAAAAGGTAAACGAATGGAACGATGACGAGATCGGGAAGATTCGTGAAGCCGTTGGGTCTTATAAGATCGAAGGTGAATTACGTAGCGAAGTTCAGTTGAGTATTAAGCGCTTGATGGACATCGGATGTTACAGAGGAATTCGTCACAGGATTGGTCTTCCGTTACGTGGGCAACGTACTAAGAACAATTCCAGAACGAGAAAAGGAAAACGTAAAACTGTTGCTAACAAGAAAAAAGCAACTAAATAATACCTAGAGATATGGCAAAGACTAGCTCAAAAGGAAAAGGTACTAGAAAAAGAAAGGTGAATGTTGAATCTGTTGGGGAAGCTCACGTAACAGCTTCATTCAACAACATCATCATTTCCCTTACCAATAAGAACGGAGATGTGATCTCATGGTCTTCGGCCGGTAAAATGGGCTTCCGAGGATCAAAGAAGAACACACCTTACGCTGCTCAGTTGGCTGCTGAAGATGCAGTAGCTGTTGCAAAAGAGGCAGGATTACGTAAAGTAAAGGTATATGTGAAAGGACCAGGAAATGGTAGAGAATCTGCAATCCGCTCCATTCACAATGCCGGAGTTGAGGTAACCGAGATCATCGATGTTACCCCAATGCCACATAACGGGTGCCGTCCTCCAAAAAGACGTAGAGTATAATTTCAATCAATATCAACCTGAAGGGTAAACGGAGCTAGAGGATAGTGAAGACCTTAATTTAGTTCTACCTTCAAAATCAATTAAAAATGGCAAGATATACTGGTCCAAAAACTAAAATCGCCCGTAAATTCGGCGAGGCGATCTTCGGGGACGACAAATCCTTCGAAAAGAGAAATTACCCTCCAGGGCAGCACGGTAACAACCGTCGTCGTGGAAAGAAATCAGAATACGCAATCCAGCTGGCTGAAAAGCAAAAGGCAAAGTATACTTACGGTATCCTTGAGCGTCAGTTCAGAAATATGTTCAAAAAAGCTACGGCCTCTCCCGGAATTACCGGTGAGGTATTGCTTCAGCTTTGTGAAGGAAGATTGGACAATGTGGTATACCGAATGGGAATTGCTCCCAGTCGTCGCGCTGCAAGACAATTGGTATCTCACAGGCACATCACGGTAAACGGTGATAAAGTGAACATCCCGTCTTTCCAGTGTAAGCCTGGAGATGTGATTGGAGTTCGTGAGAAATCAAAATCTCTCGAAGCCATTCAGGATTCGCTGGCAAACGCCAACCACGTTTATGAGTGGATCACTTGGAACGCTGAAACTATGGAGGGAACTTATGTTTCCGTACCGCAGCGTCTTCAGATCCCGGAAAACATAAACGAACAGTTCATCGTTGAACTTTATTCTAAATAATAAAAACAGAGGAGTCACACTATGGCAGTATTTAGTTTTCAAAAGCCTGATAAAGTTATCATGATCAACTCGACAGACTTCGAGGGGAAATTCGAATTTCGCCCATTGGAGCCTGGTTACGGATTGACTGTTGGTAACGCACTAAGACGAGTTTTACTTTCCTCACTAGAGGGATTTGCAATCACTTCAGTTCGTATTGAAGGAGTTGACCACGAATTTTCTACTATCGCCGGCGTTGTTGAAGACGTTACTGAGATCATCCTGAACCTTAAGCAGATTCGCTTCAAGCGTCAGATCGATGAGATCGATAACGAAACCGTAACAGTTTCTGTTTCGGGAGCCCAGCAACTCACAGCCGGAGATTTCCAGAAATTCATTTCAGGATTCCAGGTACTTAACCCGGATCTTGTGGTTTGCAACATGGATCCTAAGGTAAACCTGAACTTCGAGATCACCATCGAAAAAGGTAGAGGGTATGTTCCTGCTGAAGAGAACAAAAAGGCGAACGCACCCTTAGGTACTATCTTTACAGATTCTATCTATACACCTATCAAGAATGTGAAGTACAGTATTGAGAACTATCGTGTAGAGCAGAAAACCGACTATGAAAAATTGGTTTTCGAGATCATCACCGATGGTTCAATCCATCCTAAAGATGCACTTACTGAAGCGGCGAAGACCCTAATCCATCACTTTATGTTGTTCAGCGATGAGCGCATCACCCTTGAGGCTGATGAGATCGCTCAGACTGAAACGTATGATGAGGAGTCACTACACATGCGACAGTTACTTAAGACCAAGCTTGTGGATATGGATCTGAGTGTTCGTGCGCTTAACTGTTTGAAAGCAGCTGAGGTTGATACGCTTGGTGACCTTGTTTCGTACAATAAGAACGACTTGATGAAGTTCAGAAACTTCGGAAAGAAGTCCCTTACTGAACTTGAAGAATTAGTAAGCGTGAAAGGTTTGAGCTTCGGAATGGACCTTTCAAAATATAAATTAGATAAAGACTAATCCATCATATTTTGCTCCCGTGTAGCAAATGCTAGACGGTCTGGAAGCAAGATGATGATTAAATGAAAATGTCATGAGACACGGAAAAAAAGTAAATCACCTGGGACGAAAGACGGCACATCGTAAAGCGATGCTCGCTAATATGGCTTGTTCCCTGATAGAGCACAAACGAATCAATACCACTGTGGCCAAGGCGAAAGCCCTGAAGCAGTTTGTTGAACCGTTGGTGACCAAATCTAAAGTCGATACCACGCACAACCGTCGTATCGTTTTTAGTAAACTTCGTCAGAAGGAAGCCGTAACTGAATTATTCAGAGATGTTGCTGCCAAGGTAGGTGATCGCCCGGGAGGTTATACCCGAATTATCAAATTAGGGAACCGATTAGGAGATAACGCCGAAATGGCGATGATCGAATTGGTTGATTACAACGAATTGTACAATGCTGGTAAGGCTAGCAAAAAGAAATCAACCCGTCGTAGTCGAAGAGGCGGAGGTAAAGCACAAGCTGCTGCACCTGCAGTCGCTACAACAGCGACAAAAGAAGAAGAATAAATGAACATTCATTTGTAAATAACTAAGGGACGAGTTTTAAAGCTTGTCCCTTTTTTTATGTTATTTTTGTGAAACTCTAGAAAAAAATGAAGTATCAGAAAAGAAAAAAAGCGATTGTCCTATTAGCTGACGGCACCATTTTCTACGGAAAAGCCGTGGCGGGAAAAGAAGGATCAGCCTTCGGGGAAGTATGTTTCAACACCGGGATGACCGGCTACCAGGAAATTTTTACAGATCCTTCCTATTTCGGGCAGATCATGGTAACCACCAATGCTCACATCGGGAACTACGGAACCAATTCCGAAGAAATTGAATCGGAAGGTATTAAAATTGCCGGGCTGATCTGTAGAAATTTCAGCTATCATTATTCCCGGCCAGCTGCAGACGCCTCCCTTGAGGAATTCCTGGATAAAAACAATCTGCTAGCCATCAGTGATGTTGATACACGGGCCCTCGTCAATTATATCAGGGAGAACGGTGCTATGAATGCCGTTATCTCTACCGAGGTGGACAACATCGAAGGACTAAAAAAGCAACTGGCGGAAATTCCGGATATGGAAGGATTAGAGTTAGCAAGCAAAGTATCTACCAGGGAACCGTATTTCGTTGGAGATCCTAATGCCGCTTATAAAATCTCGGCTCTCGATATTGGGATAAAGAAAAATATTCTTAGAAACCTGGCCAAAAGGGATTGCTATATAAAAGTATTCCCTCACAATGCGAGTTTTGAAGATCTGAAAGCCTTTGAGCCGGATGGATATTTTATCTCGAATGGCCCTGGAGACCCTGAGCCCCTTACCGAAGCCATTGAAACGGCTAAAGGTATAATTGCTTCGGATGCGCCATTGTTCGGTATTTGCCTGGGTCACCAGGTGATTGCAAGAGCCAACGGAATATCGACCTATAAAATGCACCACGGACACCGTGGGATCAACCACCCTGTGATTAATCTGCTTACAGGAAAGGGGGAGATCACATCTCAAAATCATGGATTCGCGATAAACAGGGAAGAGGCGGAAGCTCATCCTGAAATCGAACTTACCCATGTACACCTGAACGATCATACCGCTGCCGGAATCCGGATGAAAGACAAACCTGTCTTCTCGGTACAATATCACCCTGAAGCCAGCCCCGGACCACACGACGCAGAATATTTATTCGATCAATTTATTTCAACTATAAAAGCAAATAAACTAGAAACCGCATGAGCATAATTATAGACATCCACGCGAGACAGATCTTCGATTCACGTGGAAACCCTACCGTCGAGGTTGATGTTATTACTGAAAACGGATTCGTGGGTCGTGCTGCTGTCCCTTCCGGTGCTTCTACCGGAGAACATGAAGCAGTTGAATTGCGCGATGGTGGAAAAGACTATATGGGTAAAGGTGTTCTCCAGGCGGTGGAAAATGTAAATGGAAAGATTGCCGGCACCTTACTAGGGGTAAGTGTGTTCGAACAGGCCGAGATCGATAAGATCATGATAGAATTGGATGGTACAAAGAATAAATCGTACCTGGGAGCGAATGCCATTTTGGGCGTATCCCTGGCCAGTGCAAAAGCTGCGGCCAATGAGCTTGGAATGCCGCTTTACAGATATGTAGGTGGGGTAAATGCTACCACATTGCCTGTTCCAATGATGAACATTATCAACGGCGGATCCCATAGTGATGCTCCCATCGCATTCCAGGAATTCATGGTAATGCCGGTAAAGGCTACCTCTTTTACCCATGCGATGCAAATGGGTTCCGAGATATTTCACAATCTCAAAAAGGTACTTCACGACCGCGGCCTGAGCACGGCTGTTGGGGATGAAGGAGGTTTTGCTCCAACCCTGGACGGAACCGAAGATGCCTTGGATACAATTAGCCTGGCCGTAGAAAAGGCCGGATACAAAATGGGTGATGAGGTAATGATAGCTCTGGACTGTGCGGCTGCCGAATTCTACGTAGATGGAAAGTATGATTACACCAAGTTTGAAGGTGATAGCGGCAGCGTGCGAACCTCTCATGAACAAGCCGATTACCTTTCGGAACTGTGCGAGAAATACCCGATTATCTCAATTGAAGATGGGATGGATGAGAACGACTGGGAGGGATGGAAATATCTTACTGAGAAGATTGGCGACAAAGTACAGCTAGTAGGCGATGATTTGTTTGTAACCAATGTGGAGCGACTGGGAAGAGGGATAGCCGAAGGAATCGCTAATTCGATTCTTATCAAGGTAAACCAGATCGGTACACTTACCGAAACCATCGATGCGGTAAGCATGGCCCAGAATGCGGGATATACCACAGTAATGTCTCATAGAAGTGGTGAAACTGAGGATAACACGATTGCCGACCTTGCCGTGGCGCTGAATACGGGTCAGATCAAGACGGGTTCAGCTTCCCGAAGTGACCGCATGGCGAAATACAATCAACTACTGAGAATTGAGGAACAACTTTGCGATGTAGCCTATTATCCGCAACGAAAAGCGTTCAAGATATAGTTATTGATTTTTTCTTTTCTGAAGCTCCGCAAATTGTGGAGCTTCTTTTGTTTGGAAAATTTTTCAGGAAATCGATTTGTTTAAGGATTATTTAACCTAATAGCCCCTTGCGATTGTTAAAAAAATCGCCGGATATTTCGTAAATTAGCAATTCTTATTGCAATTATAATCGTCAAATCAAAAATATGTCAAAAACTGCTTCCATAGTCATAGATGGCACTTCTTACGAATTTCCAATAATTGAAGGCACCGAAAACGAGCAAGCGATCGATATTAAGAATCTCAGAGCTGATACCGGAGGTGTTACCACGATCGATCCCGGATATAAGAATACGGGTTCATGTGAAAGCGCAATTACCTTCCTGAATGGAGAAGAGGGAATACTTCGATACCGAGGCTATCCGATCGAGGAACTTGCCGATCGAGCCGACTTCCTGGAAGTTGCGTATTTGTTGATATTCGGCGAACTACCATCAGCAGAAACACTTGCCAAATTTCACGAAGATATCAAAGCGCAATCCAGAGTAGATGAAGATGTGAAAAAGATCCTGGATGGCTTCCCGAAATCTGCTCATCCAATGGGAGTGCTTTCATCGCTAACTTCCGCACTGGTTGCCTTTAACCCGTCCTCTGTGAACGTGGATAGCGAAGAGGATATGTACAGGGCCATCGTACGGTTGATAGGTAAATTTCCGGTATTGACCGCATGGACCTATAGGAAGAATGCCGGGCTTCCACTCGATTATGGTGACTCATCATTAGGGTATGTGGAGAACTTCCTCAAAATGATGTTCAAGCGTCCGGACAGCGAATATAAGAGTAATAAGGTTGTTGTTGATGCCTTGGATAAACTACTAATTCTACACGCTGATCACGAGCAGAACTGTTCCACCAGTACTGTGAGAATGGTTGGCTCTTCGCATGCAGGCTTGTTCGTCTCTATCTCTGCAGGAATTGCTGCATTATGGGGACCGCTTCACGGCGGAGCTAACCAGGCGGTGATCGAAATGTTGGAAGCCATTAAGGAAGATGGCGGCGATACCAAGAAGTACATGGCCAAGGCCAAAGACAAGAGTGATCCTTTCCGTTTAATGGGCTTTGGTCACAGGGTATACAAGAATTTTGATCCTAGAGCGCGAATCATTAAAAGAGCGGCGGATGATGTAT
>Ga0316201_10000520_pt1 | contig 22233 bp, 17 predicted proteins | sample CS6wburrow_MG_FD_204516 | JGI IMG/M metagenome (GOLD analysis project Ga0316201, IMG submission 204516) | Coastal sediment microbial communities from Delaware Bay, Delaware, United States - CS-6 worm burrow | ecosystem: Environmental > Aquatic > Marine > Coastal > Sediment | place: USA... | reverse complement strand
AAAAACTATCGAAGCTTCAAAATCAAATCCTTCATCGGCAACGACGACTTCCGCGCGATGGAGGAAGTTGTCGGCCGACGCTACCGCCGCCTCCACGAAGAGGGCAAAGCCTTCCCTGATCTCATCGTAATCGACGGTGGCGCAGGCCAAGTCACCTCCTCACTCAAAGCCTTTCTTGAGCAAGGCCTCCAGCCTCCCGTCCTCATCGGCCTCGCAAAGAAAAACGAAACCGTCATTTTCAGCGACGGCCGCGAGCCTCTCAATCTTCCTCATCACGATCCGGCACTACGACTCCTCCAACACATCCGGGACGAAGCCCATCACTTTGCCAATAGCTTCAACGCAGAACTTCGCAGCAAGCGCCTACGCGAATCCATCCTCGACGACTTCAAAGGCCTCGGTCCAAAACGAAAGCAACAACTCCTCCTACACTTCGGATCGATCGAAAAGCTCCGCACTGCCAGCCTCGAACAACTTACCGAACTCGAAGGCATCGGCCCGAAAACCGCTGAGCGACTGGTCGATTTTTTGACGACTTCTCAGTGACCAGAAGCAATGGCGAACTCAGACGTTTTTCACCACCCGCTTCGCTAGAGAGCGCTGAGAGCACAGAGCGACTCCGACGACTTGCCTACTAGTCAGTGAATCAGCGAAACAACCCGTACTTTAAAATCGCATAGATTGCACGTACGCCATCCTTCCAGCCGATCTTTTTTCCCTCTTGGTAAGTGCGTCCGTAGTAGGAAATCCCGACCTCGTAAATGCGCACATCCAGCTTGGAAACTTTGGCGGTCAACTCTGGCTCCACCCCGAAGCGATCCTCTTCGATCGTAATTTTTTCAAGCACCTCGCGACGAAATAGCTTATAGCAGCACTCCATATCCGTCAGGTTGAGGTTGGACATCATATTACTCAACATAGTGAGAAATTTATTCCCCAGCATGTGCCAGTAAAAGACCACACGGTGCGCTCCACCCCCCATGAAACGGGAGCCAAAAACCACATCGGCCTGATTATTAATGATTGGCCGCAGCAAGCCTGGCAACTCGTTGGGGTCATACTCAAGATCCGCGTCCTGCACTACAACAATATCGCCCGTCGCTGCAGCAAATCCAGTTCGCAAGGCCGCCCCCTTTCCCTGATTCACAGAGTGATAAAGTTTCTTAAAAATCGGTTCTTCAAAACCGGACTCCATCAGATCGCGCGTGCCATCGGTCGAACAGTCATCCACTAGGATAATTTCCTTCACATCCATCGCCTCCACAGCGCGCACACGCCCGACGATTTCGTGCAACGTTTCCTTCTCATTGAAAATAGGGATGACGATCGATACTTGCATAATTAAGTCAAAAAGCCGCAACACATGATCCAAAGCAATCTTATATCCATCGATGGTATGAGGTGTGACTACCGCTTATGGCATCTCGGGAGAATCGAAGATTCAATCGTAAGCTAGGAGTATGTTTACCACCCACGTAGGATTAACTGTCTGCTTGCCTAAATGCACGAAGCCTAAATCATAAAAATCGGATATGACCTTGGATCACTTAACCAGAACACTGCACGCATTACAGGATGCGAATGCCCGATTTCTTATAGCTGGTGGTCTCGCTGTCTTGGCTCACGGACATAGTCGGGTCACACATGATCTGGATGATATCAAACACCTCGAGCACACAAAATGAGTACCACACACGACTCCCAAGACCCTTGGAAGGCTGGCAGCTTTGAAGGCTGCCGTATCGCGCAGACTGAAGAAATCGCCAGACGCCCCTTCATTGAGCGCCTGCGCTGGGCCTGTGAGATGTCGGAACTCATTCGCCTTAAGTGCCTCAATGAGGGCAGAATACCACCCGCACTGCAAGAAGACCGTTACAGCTAATTACCGATATGCTGGAAGCCGTGAATACGCGCGAGCGGCCAATGTCCGTATCAAAAGACAACACATCAGGCAGTCGCACCCGATTCTGGATCGTGCTACTGACCTTGGTTCACTGCTTCACATGGTTTGTGTATTACGGTCAAACGCCACTCGGCGAATCACCGGCTCTGGATAATCGACAGACACTACTGCTCGCCGTCCAAATGGCAAACGACGAGCTTCCTTCTGAGCCTTTTCACCGGGCGCCACTCTACCCCTACCTCCTTTCATTGTTTCTATCGATCGGATTCCCCTCCGATCTCCTACCCCTCATCGCACGATTGTTAAATGCAATCGCACTCGCGGTTATGGCTGGCACCTCTGCATCGATTGCTGGGCGCATCTGGCCCAATCGAGCGGCACCTTGGATCGCAGGTTGCCTGATCGGGCTCAACCCGATCTTAGTCTTCTTCTCAGGCGATGCTTTCGATATTCTCCTAGCGACTGCAGCCTTCACCCTCGCGCTCAGCCAAATCGCCAACTGGCTCCCACAACCAAACATAAAACGAAGCTGGTGGATCGGCATCACCCTCGCGATCGGCGCAGCGCTACGCTCGCACCTCTTGCCACTCGCACTTCTTTGGCCCATCGCCGCAGGTATTCTCTCGAAGCGCCAACGCAGCTATCATCTGACTCTGGCCGCGCTCGGCCCGATCCTTGGATTTGTCATATTAGGCGTCGTCAATCAGCATGTCGCCGGCGAATTTAGAATGCTCCCTTGGCAAGGCGCTTATAACCTATGGGCTGGCAATAGCCCCGAAGCCAACGGCCGCATTTACGCACAAGTTATACGAGTCGATTTCGAAAACCAATACGACAACCCTGCCAAGCTCGAATCGATCGCACTCTACGAAGCCGACACTGGCAATGTCCCTCCGCACTCTATCTCCGAAATGAATGCACATTGGCAGAGCAAAGCGCTCGATCATATCAGCCACCACCCCTTGCAGTGGACAGCGCTCATGTTCCATAAGGCCTATTACTTTTTAAATAGCTACGAACAATACGACAATAAGACCTACGGCTTTCATAAAACACTCCACCCTCACCTTAAGTTCAACCCGATCCACTGGGGCGCGATACTGCTTCTCGCTGTTGCCGGAACGCTCACAGGACTACATAAACCGAACCGTCGGCGGATAATGATCGCGCTCATTGTAATTTTTGCCGCGTACGCCGCTGGGACAATCCTCTTCTACACCTCCAATCGCTTCCGACTCCCGATGCTGCCCCTCCTCGCAGTGCTAGCCGCAGGCACCACTGCACTCCCGTCAATCTGGAGAGCGACAACGGCTCAATGGAAGGGCATTTTTCTACTCTGCCTACTAGCTACTACGGGCATCGCGTATTCAAATTTCTTCGACGCCCGCAACATAAACACTTGGGAAGAAGACTACGCACTACTCGCCAATGCATCGCTGCGTACCGGTAGAGATAGCGAAGCCATTGAATGGGCAAGTCGTGCACTCGATATGACACCCACTCGCAACGACATGCGAAGTGTTATCGTGCAAGCCCGCTTCAATGAATGGGCCCTCGCCGACCAACCGCACCTACTCGATAGAAATCAGGCCCGAACCCTACTCGAAGATGCGATCGTGGTCAGCGATCAAAACAAAGATCTCCACCCGATCGTCGGCATCTATCATTGGAAACTAGGCGACTCACAAGCGGCGCTCGACACTTGGAAAAGAAGCGCAGCAACCGAACCGTTCGCCCGTCTTTGCCTCTTCTGGATCGGCGCAACACCTTCACCCACCGAACGAGAAATGAATCTTTACGGCAGCCACAAAGACCTCAACCTACTCAAAGAAGCCATCGCATCAAAATCGGCGGCGGAGGGCCATCTCATCAAGCAAGCTTTCGACAACTTATTCATGCCAGCCATAAACGCGCACCCTAAGAATGACGCTTCAAACTAAACATAAAATCCTCCTCGCCTCACTCGCTTTTCGCGTCGTCCGCCTGACCCGAAAGTTGTTTGGCAAAGAACTGCAAGGGCAGTTTAAGCGAAATTCTTTTCTCTGGGAACTCGACCTCAGAGAAGTCGTGGACTTCATGATCTATATTTCAGGAGGCTTTGAGACCTACTTAAGCCAATTTATCCGCCGAAACGTAAAGGACGGGGACGTGATCATGGACATCGGAGCAAACATCGGAGCACATACCTTAACGATGGGGGAAAGTGTCGGCCCAAGCGGTAAAGCCTACGCGATCGAAGCAACCGAGTACGCATTCAATAAACTACAAAAGAATGTTCAGCTCAACCCAAACATCACCGCTCAAATTCAGCCCTGCCACTGCGTATTGGAAGGCACAGAAATCACTCAAGACGACAGTGCGCTCATACACTCAAGCTGGCCTTTCGAATCGTCCGACGACCGCCACCCCTCACATCAGGGCGTCTTAAAATCTCTAGGGGACGCGCAGCACACCACGCTCGATGAACTGGTCGCAACCGAAGGCATTACTCGTCTCGATCTAGTAAAGATAGATGTCGATGGTCACGAATGGGACGTCCTCTCCGGTGGCGCTCAAACATTTGGTAATTTACGCCCGGTCATTCTGATGGAACTGGCACCCGACTACAATGACGCGGAACACGCACGCGGATTTCAAAACATACATCGTTTCCTCGTCGATCTCGGCTATCAATTTTATGATTTTTCCGGCAATGAACTCCCCGCGGAAGTCGATGCACTGGCCGCGACAATTCCAGGCGGAGCGAGTCGAAATGTTGTCGTCGTCCCCAAAGATTCACCTACGCTCTCTTACAATTAGCCGCCAGACTCTAATTTCCCCGAATGCCCCACAAGCCCAAGCTCTTCATTAAAATCGGCATCGCGTTGGTCTGCGCGGCCTTGGCTTTAGTTGTTCCGCTTCATTTCACCGCATCGGAGCAAGCTGTGGTCATCGTAAAGCACTTTGCTTATTGGATGCTGGGCGCAACCAGCCTGCTCTTTCTTCTTTACCTACGAGAGTCGCTTAAAGAAGTCGCGCTCCGCGACCTTATAGCCAAAGCCAAAGCCCACCTTCCGGCTTTAATCCTCATTCTAGTGGCCGCGCTGTATTTACACCTGCACGTAGACCGCGGCTTTAAAATTCTATTCGACGAGCATGCCATCAGCTCCACCGCGATGAGCATGCACTACGACAATCGAGCCTTTGTTCAGGCGGCTTCACATATCGTCAATGACGAAGTAATCGCCAGCATCGGATTTGTCGACAAGCGCCCTGCCTTCTTTCCTTTCGTTGTATCCCTCGTTCACAGCATAAGTGGCTACCGGCCTGAAAATGTTTTTTGGCTAAATTCGGGACTCACTGTCCTCCTCCTCGGATTAATCTACGTGATCGCCGCGCGCACGTGCGGAAAGCCTCACGGTATGCTCGCCGTACTGCTGATGACAAGCTTACCGCTACTCGCTCAAAACACCAATGGCGGCGGTTACGAGATCATGAATCTCTGCCTCATCTGCGGCATGGTTTTAGCAGGGCTTAATTATATGCGAAAGGAAGGCAGTCAAGGACTCGACCTGCTGCTGCTTACCGCCATCCTTTTGGCCAACAATCGCTATGAGTCGATCGCCTACGTTGTCGTCCCCGCGCTGCTCTTTCTCCTCAAGAGCTATCGCGAAAAAAAGCTTTCGCTTACGTGGTTTGCCGTCTTTAGCCCCCTGCTACTGATGACTCCGCTTTTCTCTTATGCCGTTTTCCAAGGAGACGATCGATTCATCCAAACCGACAGCGCTAATTTCTTCAGCGGTTCCCATCTGTCCGGGAATGTAGCGCATGCTCTGACCTATCTATTTGAGACATCCGGCGACTACTCCAACTCGGTTCTTTTGAGTGCGACCGGAATGATCGCTGGCCTGTTTCTTGCGGTTCAACTCATCCGCCGCGCACCGTTTTTCCTCAAGCAGGACAACGGACTGACTGTGCCGTTTGTCGTATTCCTCGTCGTTGCCTTCAATACCACACTCGCCTTGAGTTGCTACTGGGGCGCTTGGACCGACCCCTCCACCTCTCGCTTTTCCTTTCCTCTGCAACTTTTTTTCGTACTCAGCGTGCCACTGGTTTTGCACTACGACTTCAGACTCAAGCATCTCCCGAAATGGATGCCGATAACCTGCCTGCTCTTTATTATCGGAATAAGCAGCCCGCACGCTGAGCGTCTGAACAACGAAACCCGCATGTCGGCATCCGAAGGCTACGACTGGGCATTGAATTGGGCACGCGACAACACCAAAGGCGAGAACAACCTATATCTGGCTGAATCAGTTTTAGGCTTTGGACTCAACAGGCAGGCATCACTCCCGTTCATGGTTGCCAACGCGATGCCCGAACGCGTCGTGCTCCCGAAAGAATGGGGCATCTACGACGAAATCTATACACTCGAGGTGCTCTACCACGACACCACTGGTAACGAAGGCACCCCCTCACGCTACACCGCCCTCAACCAACGTTTCGTCCTGCAATCTGTCGCACAGAAGTCGATAGACATTAATCTTTTCTACCGCATCAGCAGGGTCGTAGGCTTGAATGAGGCCGAACCGGGAAATGAAACAACACCCGCGAACTTACCACCTCAACGGACTGAAGGACAACGCTTCTCCGAGTATTTTTATAAATCCCTTCCTCTGATCCCTAAAGAGGATAACGTCACGAAATAGAATCTTTAAACCGTTTACACGAACACCCGCCCATTCGTCATGTCAAGCCACTCGATAGTTCCACTTTCGCAATCTATAAGTTACGTCATCCCCGTGTACAACGAGGAAGCAACTGTCGCAGAATTACACAAACGAATCGCAAAGGTGATGGGCGAGATCGACTGCAGCGACTTTACTATTTGCTACGTGGATGACGGCAGCACGGATCGTTCATGGGAAGAGATCGCTGCGCTGTGTGCGTCTGATCCAGCGCATACCCAAGGCCTGCGTTTTCGACGCAACTTTGGTAAGGCCGAAGCACTCCAGACCGGTTTTGCACATGTGAAGGGAGAAATCGTTTTCACACTCGACGCGGACCTACAGGACGACCCGAACGAAATTCCGGCATTCTTGGAAAAGCTGAACGAAGGCTACGATCTGGTTTCCGGGTGGAAACAAATACGACACGACCCTATCTCCAAAACACTCCCGTCAAAGGTATTCAATGCCCTCGCCCGTGCTGCCAGCGGCGTGCAGTTACATGATTTCAATTGCGGCTTTAAAGCCTACCGAAAAGAAGTCACGCAAGACGTGCGTCTCTTCGGGGAACTCCACCGATTCATCCCGATCCTGGCTCATGCGGAAGGTTATCGAGTCGGAGAGATCTCGGTCCAGCATCACCCCCGAGAGCACGGCGTTTCAAAATATGGCGGCAAGCGTTTCCTCAAGGGCTTACTCGACTTGATCACGGTCACGGTGACCAGTCGCTATCTCCGGCGCCCTGCTCATCTTTTCGGAGGTTCCGGTTTCTTCAGCGGCGCGATCGGATTTACAATTCTAGCTTGGCTCTCATTGAGCAAAATATTTTATGGCTCCGAAATTGGAGGCCGCCCCCTCTTCTTCTTAGGAATCCTGTTACTCCTGCTAGGCGCACAACTTGTATCAATCGGACTGATCGCTGAAATGATCACCCGACAAACGAAGCTCGAAACAAGCCGCCACGTTGCCGAACGTCTCAACTAACGAAAAACGTAACGTTCGTAGATCAACGACTTAGTTACAAAGGAGAGGCAGAGCACTCCGACTAAAGTCAGTGCGTAATGTAAATCCAAGTAGTCTAACAATACATAAAAAGCGACCCACTCAAGCACCCGAAAGGAGGCGGAGACTGCGGCGCACTTTAAAAGTTGCGACCATGCATTGGATCCGGCGACACGATCACTAAACACCCAGTGTCGAGTCGCTATAAAATTCGCGGCAAAGATTAAAACCAAAACGAGTGCAAAGGAGCGCTCCGGCGGAAGTCCAAAAAACTCTGTCAGCAAAATCGTCAGCAGAACATTCGTCAAAAAACTGGTGACAGCGACGACACCTAAGCGCCCGAAGCGACTTAATAGAAGTTGTATTTCAGGAGCCATCAAAGATGCACTTACTCAGAGTCGGCCAAACGGACCTCTGCGATGATCCATGGAAAAGAGGTGTCCACTTCAACATTCTCGAACTCCTGCTCCAAAAATGCCTTAAACGATGCAGGCGACCAGTGGTTGATATGCTCCGGATGATTACCAAATGACTTCAGATATTTCCCACGACACAGACTACCTAATCGAAACCAGGGTTCGTGGGGCACTGAGAAAATCAGTCGACCACGAGCGACATGTTTCAAACTCTTAATCGCCTGATCTGGATTGGGGAGGTGCTCCAGCACTTCCATACATAATACCAGATCAAAGGAGTCTACAGCATAAGGCAGCTTATAGATATCCTGCACCGTGATGTCCGCGTCAGGAAACAAATTTTTTGTATATTCCACACAGGTCGGATTCAAATCAAAGCCGGCAATCGTCTCTGGAACGAGATCGTTGAGTTGGTAAAGCGTCATCCCCTCGCCGCATCCTGCATCCAGCATATTACTGAAGGGCCTTGCCGACACTTTCTGACGAACCTTTCCGAAAAAACGACCGATCAATCGACGCACAATCGGATTACCTGTTTGGAATTTTTCGAAATTAGTCGTTTCAGGTTTCATAGGCTTTATTTTAATCGAAACTGCTTACAGTCAGTATAAAAAGAGGATGCGAGTGAGCGAAGATTTGGGCGCAGTAAAGTCGCGGCAATCATTGTACTACCAAGAAAGTAGAGCCAAAGCAGCGCGCATTTAATGCCGGTTGACATACGCACATGCTCGAGTGACCACGACATGTCATCATGGATAAAGTAATGCATTACCGTGATATCGAGCCAAAAGATAGGGATAAGCAGCAGCACCATAATGCGCACCAAGCTCCGCCATACTTTGCGCACCTCAATCGTTCTAGATAAATGTAGTAAGAGTGGCAGCATCGGCAGTATGTAAATCAAGCGATAGTCGAAATTACTGTTCAATAAGAAACAAAAAGCGAAAACCGCATATCCGAGCAAAAACCACCTTTGCAGACTAATCGCCGCTGACAAGCGCACACAGTCTGAACGCAACACGACCCACAACCCAAGTACCACACAGAGCAAGAGTAAGACAGTCGCCCAGATAGTCGGGAGCCCCAGAGCTTCAAAGGTCAAAGCTCCGCCATGGACAAGGAAAAGATTGGGTTTCGGCACCGCATCGCGCAGATACAAAATTTCCTCTATATTGGAGGCAAAATATGCGGTGACAAAGACAAGCCCCGCAGCAAGCAAGAGTCCGAGTTGCTTCCAGTTTTTCACCTCCGGCAGTAAAACGAGAAAAACAGCACCCGGGTAATACTTTGCCGGCGCCAGCATGAAAATAACTAGCCAAGCCAGCCAGAATCGCATCGGCGTCTTGAGCCTTAAAAAAAGCGGAACCAAAGCTAATAGAATAAAATAAACGATATCATCATTTCCCCGCTCGATACCGAGCAATATTGGCGGCGAAAAGCAGATCGGAAGAAGCAATAGAACTTCGACCCATTTCCGGGGTTTTAAAATTGTAAAGATGATCGCTCCGAAACCTACAGCGGCAATCGTCCCAGCAAGTATTAAGTGCTGCGGCCCCAACCCTAAAAAAGATAAACCCAAGGGCCAAGTCGGCTTCACACTTACTCGCAGCAGTGGATCGAAGGGATTCGGTACATACAAAATATCAATGCCTGCGCGATGTCCTGCAAATGCAGCCAGACGTCCATGCATATCGAGAAAAGGATACAGCGTGTCCTCCGTAAAATGCAGCCCACCGATAACATAAAGCCAATAGGTTGGGAAAATAAACAGCAGGCTAACTCCAACAACGATTGCACTTATAAAAGCAGTGCGTGGAAGCGAGCCCGTGTTAATTTTAACCGATTCAGAATTCATTACGTACTTCGATATTCGTTTATTCCCGCAAGGCCAATCAAATCAATCCGAGAGAATGAAGATCGACCTAAGGCAGGATAATACTAAAACACGACCAAGATGACTTCCACATTCGCATGGACCGAACTCACCACCGGCATATTCCTCGTCGCAATTTATCTCAGCGCACTCGTTGGAGTTTTTTGTGAGTTGAGACGACGAGATTGGCCGCTAGCTCAATCGATCGCGACAGCAGTTCCACTTTGCCAAGCGGCGCTGTCCCTTATTTTTCAAATGCGCTTCCTCTTCGGCTCGGCACTGGTTGGAGTGATCCTCTCTGTAAGCTTCCTCGCTTATTGCTGGCGAGCTGCTTTTACCGAACGCGCACAATTACGTCACGACAGCAAACATATCGCTCAGTTCGCCAAGAACTACGCGTGGTGTACCATTCCGATCCTCATCAGTCTGATCTACACCTTCGCGCAGGTGCTTTTACTGCCAATCAAAAATCACGACGCACTGACTTATCATCTGCCCCGCGTATTCCTCTTTATACAAGAAAATAGCTTCTTCCTCGAAGCCTTCAACCGCTACCATGAAGTCATCTTTCCAGTAGGTGCCGACGTCTTATTTTATCCCTTTATCGCGATGGGAACGATGCATGGTCTCGCGATTTTCAGCTTTAGTAGTTACATCGCGATCGGTGCGGCTTCTTACGCACTCAGTCGTCGCTTCGCCTCAGAAAGAAACTCCGTAGTTTCCGCGATCATCCTGATCAGTTTGACGGTTATCTCCCTACAGGCCGCAACGGTAAAGAACGACATCATCATGGCGAGCTGCGCCGCGGCGGCACTGTTGCTTGTGCTTCAATCTCCGCGACCAGCTTCACACAGAGTGCTCCTCCTACTTGCAGGCCTCTGCGCCTTTGGCATTTCGATTAAGACCACCTTTATCGCCTTCATCCCCGGACTTGGCCTGCTGGCTATTATACATTTCAGGCTCTGGCGAAAAAAACAGATCGTTGCCACCGCCCTCGCCCTTTTCAAAGACTACAAGCTGAGCCTTGCGTGCTTGCTTGCGATTATCGTCGCTTCTCAAATCTGGCTCTTTGCCTGGAATGCCCAAAACTACGAAACTTGGTCGGGGCCAGATGAGTTTACCGCGCGCCATAAACAACATGACGGCTTCAAGGGCACGCTTGCCAATAGTGTTCGTTACGGATTCCAGACGCTTCAAGTCGGCTCCATAACGGATACGCTGGGGGCGGCGGCACTGGCCCAAGAACAGTTTTCGGAACAACTGAATGCACTCTACCAAAAGACCGCCGAGCCTTATTTCGGCAACGCAGGTGCCTCGCGAGAAGCTTTCGAAGTGGCTTGGGTGACACATGAGGATTGGGCATGGTTTGGCCCACTCGGCGCTTTCATATTTTTCATCTGCATCCCTTGGGCCATCGCCCGTAAACCTTCAACTTTAGTCATTTTGCTCCCCGCTTTAGGCTACTTTCTAATCGTCGCTGCAAAAGTCTCGTGGATGCCATGGAACGGACGCTTCTTCTCAACCTTTTTCATCGCAGCCTGCCCAGCACTCGCCATCACACTGGAATCGTGGAATGATCGGACCCTTCGAAAACTGCTTTGTCTTATTGCGATCAGCGCCCTGTTGATTGCCAAGGCAATTGATTTCTCCAGACCACTCCTTCCTATCGGGCGTCAGTTATATTTAGCTGAGGAATCAAATCCGATGAAGGTCATAAAAAAATCTCTGGAGACTGAACAAAACGCCTGGGAAAAAGCCTTAAGTGGCAGCGAACTCCACAAGGGGGAACCGTCCACACTACTGCAAAACGTTCCCTCTGGCAGCAGCGCGGCACTTTATTTAAACGGCCACAATCAACACTTCGGGTTTTTCATGAAGCGACCTGACCTTACTTGGTACCCGCTGAATTATATCCGCGGAGTGGAAACCATCGACTTTCAAAAAGCGGTGGACACCTTTATGCGCAGCGAGATCGAATACCTCCTTCTTATTGGAATCTACGCAGAGGCGCTGGATTCATATCTTGTCGCTAAAAGTACCGATAATACCACGCACTTGATTTTCAACCCAAGGATGCGCGATAAACATCCGGAAAAATAATCTAATCAAGGCGACTGCAAAAGTCGTTCCGCCGCCGCCCGATCCACTCCGGTCACCCGATAGATTCGGGTTAGTTTAAAAGGTTGAAAACTATGCTCGGCCATGAGTTCGACGGCAAAAACACCCGCCGGAAACTTCGAGGGCAGGACATGAGAGGCATTGCCTTCAATCGTGAACTCCCTGCGCTCAATCAAATACATCGCAGAGAACTTGCCCGACTGAAGGTCTTCGTCAATGCGCACTGCATTCGCATAGGCCTGTAACGGTGACAGTGAAGAGACCTCACGGATCGTCCACGGGATCGTGTAAATATCAATCACGAGACAGCGGGGTTCGAATTCGCGATCCGCTACCGACTGCATCCAAGCAATTTCATTCGCAACATAGTTGCGCCGTGTAAAAACACCTTTCGCATTCATCGGCAAAGTAAAGCTTACGACAAAGAGCAGCGTGCCGACTCCCGCAGCTCGCCAGATCGTTGCCTTTCGACTGAAGCCCTCTAGCACGACCACGATCGAAGCCGTGAGTAAGAGATAAAATGGAAGCGCAAAGCGCGAAGCAAACAAGCGATCCAGCTTACCATCATGGTAGCATACAATAACCGCCATATGAACGAACAGAAAGAAGCCAAACAGCCCAATGATAATATGTGCGGGACGGACTACAGATAACTTACGCCATTCACGCAAAAGATAGATAGCGAAAAACACTAAGGCGGGGAACCCAAGTACAGCGACCCATAAGGAGTTCGCATACGCATCACCCATATTAAAATAAAAGTGCAATGCGCGCAAAAGATTCTCAGGCGCATTAGCCAACGCGAAAGGCGTTTCAGCACCGGAATGTAATTCCCACAGCGCTTCAGACTGGGCGAAGAACTTGTTCTGCAGTAGCAATCCAAGCAGAAGCGGCGCGGCAAGAATGGTGCCGGCCGATACAATGACCCGCCCAGCACGCAGCCAACCTATGATAATCACCATAGCGACTGGAAGCAGGAAGAGCGGCGACTCATAGCGTCCTTGCGCAAGCAAGACACCCGCCAATGCCAGAGCTCCCTCGCTCCTCGAATCCAATCGCCGCCAATAGAGCACTGAAAGCAATATCACGCCAACGATCATAACGAGATTAATCAGATCCATCCCCCCGCCTGTCGCATTCTGCGCAAAAAGAGGAATACTCATCCACAAAAGCGGCATCAGGTAGGCACCTTTTCTACCGGAAGAAAGATAGCCCAATAGTGAGAAGCCGCCGAGGAGTAAGACCCCGCAAAGGGCATTCAGAATATAGGGATTCGCCGCTCGATATCCGGAAAGATCATGGAGCAGCGAAACCGCAAATGGATAGAGCAGCGGTCGCTTATCCACATAACCGTCAAAATGCGAAAAATCATTATAGACCCACCGACCGAAGGTAGGTGTAAACACCTCGCGGGTTTGATGCAGATTTTTCGCTGTAGAAATCAGTATCGCATCGTCCATCATGACCTTCGGCCCGAAATCCGCATGAACAAAACACAATCCGAGGCATACCAGAAAAAATATTACAAAAGGTCCACCCAGCCGACGGAGCACCGAGAGAAACCGACTACCTTCTTCCCGCAATAGATAGACGCCATAGGCCACCAGACCGGCAAAAGCTGCGAGAACAAACCAGTAACCGCCATAGCGTACAATCTCCGCCGCCATCTCGGCTGAGGTCGCGAGATAAATACTCAGCGCGCCAACTACCCCGGCAAACGCCAAGAGCACTCTCATAAGCAGGAAAGATTCCTTAAGGTTCGATAAGCGTTCACTCAGCGCAGTCATCACGGAAGCGTTCTCGCATAAAATTGAAGTTTCTCGTCGGCATCATCTATCAAAGACAGATCAGGCAGCTCAAGCTCACGAACCTCACCCTCCAACCACTTAACTGCCTTTAATCGACTCATGCACATATATCGTTCTTTACCGATTTTCTCTCGCTTGATCAATTCGAGCTCAAAGTTTGCGTTTAAGTCATCTACCCCGAGGTTCAATTCACCCACTTGCTCCGGATTCAAGGTTTTCGGATAGATAAACAAAATCTCCTGATAGGACCCTAAGCGGAGGTGTAGGTCCAACTGTTCCTTACGCGACATGGCGTGGATCTGGGAAATCGCAGGCTTCCGCTCAACCAGAGCTACCAAATGCTTATTTGTGATAAAGAGGACCGATTCTCCCTCATGCGCTTGAACTTCTTGCTGTAGCCATAAGGCCTCATGTTGCGATGGCACCCAACGTAAAAAATCACTCCTCGCACAGAGTGGAACGGTGACGCCAATAAAATAGCCAATGAAAGCCACAAATACCACTGAACGGATTGCCGTAGACTGCGAGATTTGCCCGAGGACACAAATCACAAAAAGAACTTGGAAAAGTATGAATGGAAGCACGATCCGGGTGGCAATAATATCATCCAGTTGGCCCCAGTGATAGGCCATCAATAGAAAGAAATTAAAGAGAATCACTCCAAAAAAGGCCAAGACGGCAAGAAGCTTCGGCGCCCTGAAATCGATGTTTCGGATCCACCGGAAGCCCAGCACTAGACCGACAAGCAGCGCGGCGACAAAAAGCACCGAAAGTAAGAAGCTATTAGGCTGCTGATCATCCGTGAGATTGAAGAAAAAGGTCGCCGCATGTTCCAGATTCTCAGGGATTAAACGTAGAAGGAAGGGTTTTTCTGCGCCGTCCTTTAGCTGCCAAAGGCCTTGGTAATCACTGAATATTATCTGCTGCAAAGGGAATGGAACTAACAGAAGCGGCGCGACAATCGTCGCTGGCGAAATGAGCACCTTCCTCACTTGTAACCATCCGATTACTCCGACCAAGGCCACTGGTAAGACGTAAAGGACCGACTCATAGCGAGTCTGGGCAAGTAGAAGCCCGACCAAGACTAGTGTATCCAGCCGATAAACGGACGGAGCCTGCAAATACGACTTCGCTGCGATTACAGCAGCTAAAATCATGACAAGGTTAAGTAACTCAAACCCACCCCCGTTTACATTCATCGCTAAAAGCGGAACCGTCGCAAAAAGCATGACAGCGCCATACCCACCATAACAGGGCCAAGCCCATCGACCACAGATAAAGAGAAGACTAAGAAATACGGGAGTGAGCAGCGCATTCAATAGAAACGCATTACTACTGCGGTAGCCTGTAAAATCATGCAACAAGCTAACGAGGAAAGGATAAAAATAGGGCCGCTTATCCACATAGCCGTCAAGTTGTGTAAACACCCCTTGCAAATCATGCGCACGAACCGTTGTCATGACTTCTTTATATTCATGCATCCTCAGCGCCGTGGCCGAGAGCACCGGTTCATCCATGGTTATTTTATAGCCTGTAGGTTGGACCGCGAAAAGTACCAACGATACCACGCTAATAAATAGTATCGGCCCTGCCCGCCTACGCAGGAGAATCCAGACCGCGGTAGAATGCGACGCCCGGCAAACAAGGTTGATCACCAACCAAACAAAACTCGCGAGCATGACCCAATACCCGCCACGCTTAATCAACGCTACCGCCGTCTCACTATCAAAGGCATAAAAACCAAGGAATAGAGCACACAAAGCCGAGAGTATGAGCAATACTGATGGAAGTAGATCTCGTGAGTGCATAAAAAAGCCGCCTACAGATGTAGGCGGCTTGAATTAAGAAAACAAACTCAGAATCAACTTAGAAGTTGATCGAGACAGTCTTGTTACCAGCAGTTGTCAAAACAGACAGAGCTGTTGTGATGGTTGCTGGGTATGTTTCGCCTGCAACATCATCGAACTCTTTAACATAGTTCTCAGAACCAACGATGTTGGCACTTGTAACAGTGGTCTTGCCATTTTCGAGGAAGTACTGGTCAGCACCCGATGCGAGTTGGCGAAGGTTATTACGGATAGTCTTTTCCTGTGATGTTTCACGAACCTTTTGGAAGGCTGGGATCGCCATTGCAGCGAGAAGGCCGATGATAACGACCACGATCATGATTTCGACGAGGGTGAAACCCTTTTTGCTTTGTTTTTGCATGATGATATTCCTTTGTTTGGTTATTATATTTATTATACGTAGATGTCAGAGAAGAATCCCCGACTGGAGCATAAGTAGTATCCACTAGAAGCCTAAGTCCAAGCAAAATCTATTGGCTATTAAGGCTTTAACACTTTTTTTAACATTTGCCGCTTTCGTTATCTAACTGTGCATATGACTGACATCAGAAACTGGAGAGGCTGCTAGCGCAGACGTCGCTACAATGAGGCCCACCCTCGTAGAGACGCTACGCCAGTAGTGTCTTATTGTTCCGGCAACGTGGCGGCCCTGATGCCAGACATACGCACCGCTCGAACCGCACTCAAACGTCTTCCGGGTAATAGGTAGCAAAGACCATTTTACCTCCAGAGGAAGGAACGACTGAATCGACTTCGACACGGACCTCTTTTCCGATGTATTCACGTCCTTTATTCACAACCAGCATCGAACCATCCGGCAGATACCCGATCGCCTGATCCGCATCTTTGCCCGCGCGCACCAGTAGCACGGTTACACGCGTGCCAACAGACACCTCTTGATTAAGCGCTTTAACTAGTGAAGTTATATTCAACCACTCGACCCCGTGAAACTCAGCCAAGCGAGCCAGATTATAATCCGTTGTCAGCAGTTTCGCTTTCATCGCCTCACAAAGATACACGAGTTTCGAATCCACTGCATTTCGATCCAGCACATCACTTTCATGGATCCGGATATTCACATGCTTCATTTTTCGAAGACGGTTTAATACATCCAACCCCTTCCGCCCTTTTTCCTTGCGCGTGGCATCCGGAGAATCGGCAATAGCCTGCAGTTCATCCAAAACGAAGCGCGGAATCAGTAAAGTATAGCCGAACCATTTACTTTCGCAGATCGCCGCGATGCGTCCGTCAATCAGCGCACTTGTATCTACAACGGCAATGGGACTCTCTACATTCTGCGGATTAAATCGAACATACGGAATGACCACATTAAACTCATCTTTACCACGTAGCGCGATGACGGTCGCGAGATACATCGATATAATATAAAGCCCCAAGCGGGAAAGAAAGAGAATCTGCGCAAGCTCAGGATCCTTTTCAAGCGGCTCAAAGAGTGGCGAATTTGCCAGCATATACGCAATGAGTGCGCCAACGGCTAAGCCGAATGTGATCGCCGACAAACCCCGCAATGAAAATCCCTGAAGCAACATATCTGTCAGGATCACGAGTACGGAGATACTCATGCCAACCGTTACCACGACATAGAAGTTCCAATCCTCTACCGCATACCACATGAGAACACTCCCGAGAAAACCCAGAATCAGAAAAAACAGACGGAAGATAAACAGAGTTTTTCGCATCGGAATAGCAGTGAATTAAAATCGGATAGCGCCAGTCAACCAAATGACAATAAAAGGCAGCACGATAAAGACAAACATCATTACGTAGAGAATCCGCTGCGCTCGAGCCGCCTTCTCTAATGTTTGAGCCGTATCACGCTTTTGTTCATCCGGGATCATGAAACCCAACGCTGACGGTCGAAAGTATGGGAAGCAATCCGAACTTCCTATCCACCCGTGAATAAAATGTTAATCGACCACAACGACGAATCGAAACCCAGCCATTCGATTACGCTCACCCCGGGCAGCTTCACGCACAGGAACTGTAAAGATAGCTTCCAACCGATCTTGCGCATGCCCGCCGATATGACGTGCATCCTCGGTCTCAAAACGATCCACCGATTCGAGCCATTCGCTAACATTCCCAAGCAAATCATAATACCCGCTGGAAAAAGCTTTCTTCACTCCGACGGGATGTGCGGCGCCACCTGAGTCAGCAGAACTCCAGACATGATCTTCCAATACAACATAGCGCAACGGTCCAAGCGCTTGGCGAAACTCATTTTCAGTCGGAAGGCGAACGGATTTACCCATGATCCATGAAAGGCGTTCGCAGAAACTTTTCGCCTCAATCCAGCTAACTGAATCGACCGGATTCACATCGCCTTGGTTTCGACTAGGATTCGCACCCATGATTAGAGAGTAAAGCGCCTGAGGCACTTCTGTACGTAACATCTTCCACCCACTTTCCTCAGGTATAGGCAGCAAAGCATCATACACACGGTCTTGAATAAACCCGATATCATTCTGTACGAGATTGAGATAGCGTACTTTCAGTTGTAGTTCTTCGTCATTCAGGGAACTCCGCGGAAAGTCCTCCTCCATTTGCTTGATATCCCGCCGCAAGGCAACGATCACTTCAGCCGCTTCGTAAGTGCGACGCTCAGCGAGTAATCGCTTTAGCAAATCGTGATTTCGCTCGATCTCCAATCCCAGCTCAAAGCTTTCCGAAGTTTGGCTTTTACGAAGAAATTCGAGCGCACGCTCGGAGGAAGCATAGGGACTGTCCTTGTATTGCTCATTAAGCGTTCGCTGCAAACGCGCCGCCTCCTGATACAAACTGGCTGCCTCCAAATTCTCGCCTTCGAAACGGCGCGCATCCGCAAGATCGGAAATCCGCTCGACCTCCAAATGGCTCTGCCCGGAACGGATACCGACCAGCTTGACCCGCAATTGCTCTAAGCGTGAGGCGCTCGACTGCGTTGTGCCGCGAAAATCGCGATTCAAGCGATCCTGAATTGCCATCGCCTGTAGTAGTCGCTCCTCGGCGCTCGCCCAGTCGCGTGCAACGATAAACTCGTCGGCAGCTTTTTCCATGTCCAGACTGCGCAGATAAAGCGGTTCAGCAATAAGGTAGCGTGCCTGCCGTTCCATACGAGTGGCCCGACTGATATTGTAGGCAGAACTCAGTGGAAACTCTTCGTTTATTTTCTTTTGATCTGCGTAAGCCTCGAGATATTTCGTGCGCGCATTCTCATAGTCATTACTCTCAAGGAGTTCCTCGGCCTCGGCTTCAAGTTGCTGGCTATGCTCCATTAGACTGCTGGCCGCAAAATCCTGATAGCGCTTACGTAAATTATCCCGGCGTTTGACCGCGTCAGAATCAAAACCTGGAATCGAACTTAGATATTCGTTCTGTAAATCAAGCGCACGCTTCAAGAGCTCAACATCTCCGGGCTCAGCATCCCGCAGAGCCAGCACTTCTTCAAACTGCGCCTCCATCTCGACACTCTGCACTTTAAGAGCCTTAACCTCATCCGAAACGACCAGCTCTTTTTTCAGCTTACTGTAATCGACCTCCTTAGGTCCCAGTTGACTCAGGAACCAAAATCCAACAAGGATCGCAATCCCACACAAGATAGAGAGGACGATAATAATCGAGCGGCGAAAACCACTTTTTCCGCGAGATGAATGTAAGGGCGAGGACTTCTTAAATATAGCCATGGGATAATTCGGGCTGGCACAAAAAATATGGTCTGCCTAAATGACCCTCCGTTGGGAGAGCCGCAAGGCAAAAGGGCAGATGTCTTTTATCACTCGACTTCAAAACCCAAAAAAAGTTTCAACTAGAATCGATGTTTCAACAGATCACTATACTCGGCCCCGGCCTACTCGGCGCCTCTCTAGCCATGGCGGTTAAGGAGCGAGGTCTTGCCGCGAAGGTACACTCTTGGTCACGCCGGGCTGAGACTCGGGCAAAATGCATCGGCGCAGACTGGTGCGATGCCGTCTTCGACTCCCCCGAAAAAGCGGTTAAGGGAAGCGAACTGGTCGTCATTTGCACCCCGGTCGAGACGATTGTGCCACTCGTGGAGCAAATCGCCGGAGCCCTAATCCCGGGAGCACTGGTAACGGATGTCGGCAGCACCAAAAGCCTCATCTGTCGCGAAGCCAAAGGTGCGCTCTCAGCGGATGCGACCTTCATCGGTTCCCACCCCATGGCTGGCTCCGAACAAACTGGGATGGAATACGCCCGCGCCAACCTATTTGTCGGCGCGACCTGCCTCATTACACCGCTTGATGAATCCCCCGCGCCCGCGATTGCACAAATCAGCGCCTTCTGGGAAGCCCTCGGCATGCTGCTCGCCACCGTCTCTCCCGAAAAGCACGATGAGGTCGTCGCTCACATCAGCCATCTACCCCACCTACTCGCCTCCTCTCTCTGCAGCTACCTCGCCAGCAAAGACAAGACATGGCGTAATTTTTCCGGCGGCGGTCTCCGCGACAGCACCCGCGTCGCCTCTGGCGATCCGATTCTTTGGCAGCAAATCCTCCGTCAAAACCGGGAAGAAGTCCTCCGCGCAATCGACGGCTTTGAAACCGAGCTCCATGAACTTAAATCTGCACTTTTAAACCAAGATACCCACGCGATAAAAGCCCTCCTCGAAAGAGGAAAGCACTACCGCGACGGACTCCAACATTAGTCATCAACCATTATCCATTCTCACATTCGCATGACCGACCCACTCCCCATTAAGCCATTCGCAAAACCACTCGATAGCAGCGTCGCACTGCCAGGCTCAAAAAGCATTACCAACCGCGCCCTCATTCTTGCCGCGCTGGCTGAAGGCGAAACTCACCTCGAAGGTGCGCTCTTTAGCCGCGATACACGGATTATGTTGGAGGCACTGAACGCGCTGGGCTTTGACTGCCGTAGCGATGAGACGGCCCACAGTATTACCGTACAAGGTCAAGCCGGTCGCATCCCCTCCCAATCAGCGGAACTTCATGTCGGCAATGCTGGCACGGCCGCTCGTTTTCTTACCGCATTTCTCGCCCTTCAAGTCGGTGGGATTTATAAACTGGACGGCGACCCTGCGATGCGCGAGCGCCCGATGTCCGGCTTACTCAACGCACTTCAAGCGCTGGATGCCGCCGACTTTGAATTTCACGGCAAAGACGGCCACTTCCCCTTCACCCTCACAGCCAAAGGCTATAAAGGCGGCAGCGCCCAAGCAGATGCCAGCGGCAGCAGCCAAATTCTATCCGCCCTCTTGCTCGCCGCTCCCGCAGGTTCGGAGTCCATCAGCTTGCTTTCACCCGGCGTCCGCCCTTTTTACGTCAACCTAACGCATAAGCTTCGCGAGGCCTTTGGCGCCGATCCAATCGAAGCCGATGAAAGCGGAAAATACGAGCTCGCCCCGATCCGCTATACAAGCCCGGGTACCTATGCGATCGAACCCGACCTTTCCGCTGCAAGTTACTTTCTCGCCCTCACCCTCACCCAAGGCGGAACGCTCAAAATCCCGAAGCTCGGCTCCGATCCACTTCAGGGCGACGCTCACTTCGTCGAAGTGCTCGCCCACCACGGCCTGAGGGTCGATGCCGAAAACAATGAATGGATGGTTCACTGCGCCGCGCCGAACGAGATTACCCGCGGCCACCGCGAGATCGACTTCAACACGATCTCCGACACGTTCCTGACTTACGCAGCCATTGCCCCACTTCTGGGTGGCTCCGTCCGCATTTGCGGGATTGGTCACACCCGCCACCAAGAGACCGACCGCATCGCCGGGATGGCCGCCGAACTTTCCAAACTCGGACAGCTCGTAAAGGAAGAGGACGACGCTCTGACCATCGGAACAAAGCCCAACGAGCTCCGCGCCCGCGCAATGAAAGCCCGAAGCGAAGGCAAGCTACTCACCATCGACACTTACGAAGATCATCGGTTCGCAATGAGCTTTGCCATACTCGGCAGTTACGATCTACTCGGCGACGGTCAACCTTGGCTGGCCATCAATAATCCCGCCTGCTGCGGAAAAACCTTTCCCGAATTCTTCGAAGTACTCGACACGATACGCGCCTCTTAGTTCGATCCCAAAACATGCCCTCTCCTTCAGTATTTAAAATCATCGCCATCGACGGCGGCGCGGCCACGGGAAAATCCTCCACTTCAAGAGGATTAGCCGAGCGCCTCGACCTCATGCATGTCGATACCGGCGCGCACTATCGCACGCTCACTTACGCCCTCCTTCAAGCAGGGACAGAACCTGGGAACCCGACCGATATCGCCGACCATCTCAAAGAACTCACGCTCGATACCGAACTCGAAGGCCGCAGCGCACGTCTGAGTATCAACGGCGCGGTCCCGACCGACCCCGAAATTCGCTCGCCCGAAGTGAACGCCCACGTGTCGAGCTTCGCCGCAGTCGAAGCCGTCCGCCAAAAACTTTTCGAATACCAGCGCTCTTTAGCCGATGTTGCGCGCAATAAAAACTACGCCGGCCTAGTCATGGAAGGTCGAGATATCGGCTCCGTCATCTTCCCCGATGCCGACTTCCGCTTCTTCCTTCATGCCGACGAAGCCACACGGGCGGCCCG
>Ga0316201_10000519_pt1 | contig 22264 bp, 18 predicted proteins | sample CS6wburrow_MG_FD_204516 | JGI IMG/M metagenome (GOLD analysis project Ga0316201, IMG submission 204516) | Coastal sediment microbial communities from Delaware Bay, Delaware, United States - CS-6 worm burrow | ecosystem: Environmental > Aquatic > Marine > Coastal > Sediment | place: USA... | reverse complement strand
CATCGAATCGCCCAACCCCCATACCGAGGTTTGTCAGACTTTCGATACTCAGTTCGACCTCTTGATGATAATCGAATGGCTCGGCTACAAAATTTTTTGGCACTTGCATCCCCATGCCCTCCCGAAAGCAGAGCAATCCTGCAACCTTAAAATCAAACCTTAGGAATGTAGCCAGCGGACATACACTCGGTTCCAGCGAGATTACGTCTTGAAAAGCGATGGCAATCGCTTCTCGACAAATGGATGCTTTACGACTTATCGGTAGCACTCGTACCACATGGAAGAAGCCTACATACAGAGCCGTCAAAACGAGCAGGTCAAAAACCTCGTTAAATTACGCGAGCGCAAACATCGCGACCGGCAAGAGCGCTTTCTAGTCGAAGGGCTGCGCGAACTCGGCCATGCACTGGAAGCAGGCTTCGAAGTGGAAACGATTTATTTCTGCCCGGAATACTTCCCCTCCGAAGCACATAGCGAGTTCATTGAAAAGCTCCGCCGCGAAGCGCGAGTCAACCTCTTGCGCATGAGCGAGGAGGCCTTTAGCAAAGCCGCATATCGCGAAGGGCCGGACGGCTTGATCGGAATCGCCCGCCAACAAGGCAGCAGCCTCGGCGACCTGAATTTGCCGAAGGCCCCACTCCTGCTCGTACTTGAAGGAATCGAAAAGCCCGGCAATCTCGGAGCCATTCTTCGTAGCGCGGACGGCGCAGGAGCCGATGCAGTCATTCTAGTGGATTGCGTCCTCGATCTCTATAACCCCAATGCGATTCGCTCATCGCAGGGTCTCGTATTTGCCCTCCCGGTTGTTGCGACGACTCGCGATCAACTGCTTACATGGCTAGAAGATAACCACATTCAGAGAATCGCCACGACTCCAGACACGGAGAGCCTACATTGGGATGTAGACTACACGCAAGCGACCGCACTCTTTCTCGGAAGCGAAAGCGATGGACTGACAGACTATTGGCTGGAAAAGGTCGATGCCCGTATTCGCATCCCTATGGCTGGGCAAGCAGACTCGCTAAACGTCGCGGCGGCGGCGGCTGTTTGCCTCTACGAAGCACAACGCCAAAAAGCAGCCAACCGTAAAGCTTAGGCGTAATTAGTCAGGCCATCCTTACGAATCACATCTAGCAAAACCTCGCGGAGGTTTTTCAGCCTCACGGGCTTCGGCAAATAGTAATCCATCCCTGCACGCCTGAACTTACTCTCATCCGAAAGAGTGTTGAAAGCAGTCACCGCAACAATCGGTACCCGAGTACCGAACTCACCGGACTCACCATTGCGAAGAGCAATCGAGGCGCTGACTCCGTCCATTATCGGCATATCGATATCCATCAAAATCACATCGTAGGTCGGCGAGAGACTGACCCGATCAAGCACTTCACGCCCGTTGGTTGCAAAATCCACTTCCTGCCCCATGTGCTGAAATACAGTCTCCATCAGATTGCGCATGATTGGATCATCCTCGGCGACAAGTATCGAGAGCGTCACGGGGAGTTGAGCAACCGCCTTTGAAGTCATCGGCCCCGAGTTGATACTCAAACCTCCGATCGGCAGCTTATCGCTAGCAGACGCACGCATCTGCTCGATCTCAAATGTAAGTGCGGTTTGAACACCACCCTTCGGATCTTGGGTCGGATAAAGCGCGCCACTATACTTTTCCAAGAGAGCAATAGACACCGCCCAATACAAATACTGAATCTTAATACGCGCATGATTTTCACCAGTCGTCAGATGGCATGCATCATGTATTTTCTCGGCACGATTCTCTGAATAAGTCTCAAGTGGATTTGTAATTGTAAGCTTAACATTCTGCCCGTCTGCTTCCCAAGCAACGCGCAGCTTAACTTGTTCTTTGGGAATCTCGACAAGGGAAACGCTCTCCAGAGATCCAAGCAAAGCATTCTCAATAATAGTACAAAGATGGTCGCGATCACCGCGTAGACGTAACCGTCTATCCTCGTGGACCAGTTCGATATCCAGCCCACGCAATCCAGCACGGAAGGCCATATTCTTTTTAATTTGCTCCAGCAGTTCATACAAACTGACCCACTCCCTGTACTCCGGTAAGTCATCCCACGACTCTTGAATCTTTGAGTGATTCACCATTGTATTCACCACGGCGAGCATATGCCGGGCACAACCTTCAATCGCCTGCAAGTCTTCGTCCTCACGCTCTTCGTTGAGCATTTGCACAATCCCAAGTAATCCATTCAAAGGCGTGCGCAACTCGTGCGAAAGCGTAGCGAACAGCGCATCCGAAGCCGACTCGCTTGGCGGCGAACTGCCCATCAGTGATGCATTCAGGCTCTGATGCCCTTCACCCCGTCGCTTAGCCAGCTTCACCGATTGCAAAATCACTACAAATAAAGCAAAAGCGAGTAGGAGAACTAAAATTAAAATAACAAGGGGTTCACTGTATAACACCTAGATACTGGACTTTTTCTGCGCAGTGGCGTCAATCTTGAAGCTGTAAAATAAAATTAAAAACTCCGTTGCTTAAGATCTCTAATCGTCTCGTTAAGCGCTACTTCCATATTCGTCTGAGCGTGGTAACCGAGATCTCGGCGAGCGCCACTAATATCAAAATAATGGTCTTTTGCTAATTCGACCGCCACAAATCGTGTCATGGGAGGATCTTCATTTTTACCCAATAGCTTCCAAGCGCCCTCGCAAAGAGCGCCCACAATATATGCTAAAGCCAGAGGAATTTTTTTTGTTAAGGGCGGATGCCCAAGTTGAACCAAAATAGAATTCAGCCACGGCCACAGTTCCACGGGCTCGCCTTGAGAGATGAAGTAGGCCTTCCCCGACACCACCTCCGGTTTCGACTCAAGCGCATCGAAAGCATTTATATGGGCATCCGCGACATTGCCGACATAAGAAACATCTACTCGAGAGCGCCCATCCCCGACGATCTTCAAGCGCCCTGTCACCGCACTCTCGATCACCCGAGGCAAAAGATGTGGATCCCCCGGCCCAAAGACCAAATGCGGCCGCAATGCCACGATCTTGAGCGCGTCCGAACTGGCGGCCAAGGCCTCTTCTTCGGCAATCGCCTTAGTATGCGCATAATGGCAGAGCCAGTCGCGACCGTACGGCATACGCTCATCCCCTCCCGAAATCGCTTTACGGTTAAAGACCACACTCGGCGTGCTCGTGTAAACAAGGCGCCCCACACCTTCAGCTTTGCAACCTGCGACCACGTTACGGGTACCCACCACATTCGGCTGATAAAAACTTTCCCAGCTACCCCACACACCCGCCTTGGCGGCGATGTGAAAGACTGCATCGACTCCGGCGCAGGCCGCGCGCACGACCTGCGCGTCACATAAATCTCCACAGATAATTTCCACACCTCTAGCCGCAAGATCCAGTTGAGGCGACCGTCCAAATGAACGCACCGAGTAGCCCCGAGCCAATAAACGGTCGATTACATAACCCCCGACAAAACCGCCACCACCTGTAACCAATACTTTCATAATTTAAGAATTAACACGGAATTTTTGAGCCAGCGATAAGCGATGGATCTTTGCATTGTGCCGCACATCCACAGGAAATGATTTTTCAAAAAAGAAGCGCCCAATCTCCGCCGTTTTTGGATTGCCTCGCGCATATTCACGCAATTCTGCGATGAACGTGTCCGCTTGACTCTCCGTCAAAGGAAACGCTCCCACCTCAGGCTCGATAACAATGGCCGGCTCGCCCTCACCGACATCGATCAATGCGGAGCGGAAGACCTGAGGGTGTTGATTAAAAATGGCCTCACAGCAATCGGTGTACAGCGGACCCGCCACGGTGATAACACGTTCGACTTTGCGACCGCAAAACCAGAGCCGCCCATTGGAGTCAAGACGCCCCATATCTCCCATCCGATGCCAGTGGCCATCTCCATCAACAATTTTAGAATCCATATCCGCCGCGGGTAGATTATCATAGCCGCGTGTCACCGAGGGCCCTTTCACGATGATCTCACCAACTGATCCGAGCGTTAATAGCTCCGCATCATCAATCGTGGGTATCGGCCCATCAACCGATTTAATGATATGCACCTCAACCCCTGGCAGCGGTTGCCCCACGCAAGTACCCTCGCCCCGCCGAGTGCATGCCGCCGTCTCTTCAAGGACTTGCGTTGCAGAAATCGAACTAATCGGCAGCGCTTCAGTCGCCCCGTAGGGGGTATGAATTTCACCATTGGGGATAATCGAGCGCATCTGTTCCATCAGCGCAGGCGCCACCGGTGCACCCGCCATTAAGATGCGACGGATCGTCGGCAAGATGATCCCCTGCGCCTCACAATAACGGGCGATCTTCGTCCATAAAGCGGGCGAACCAAAACTATTCGTCACCGCATTCTGCTGAATGGCCCGGACAATCTTTTCGGGATCGACCGCGGCAGGACGACTCGGATTCATCTCCGGAACGACCGTACACATACCGAGTGCAGGATTAAACAGCGCAAAAATCGGCAACATGGGCAAATCGATCTCGCCAGGCTCCATCCCGTATTGCGAACGAATCGCTTCGACCTGAGCCATAAACATGCCATGCGCATAGCAGACACCCTTGGCCGGCCCCGTTGACCCGGAAGTAAATAAGATCGCCGCCAACTCATCGGCAGCTGAATCGACGACTTCAAATGCACCTTTCGACGCGTAACGCCCAATCTGCTTCTCAAACTTTGAACTAATGGAAATCTTTACCGACACCCCGCGAAAGCTTGGTCGAAACAAGCGCGCGATCCAGATCGCCGCAGGAATCCCCACCACTGCCTCAGGTTGCGAATGACGCACACAACGCAAGAACCGACGCAAGCCCATCCCGGGATCAATCACGATAGGTACCGCGCCTATTTTAAAAAGTGCGAAGACTATACGGATCAAATCCAAACCGGGTTTAACCATCAGCAGCACACGCGTGCCGCGGTTAATCCCTTTGGCCGCAAAATACTGCGCCGTCGCCGACGCACTGGCCTCCAAATCGGCAAAGCTGGCCTCAACATAGCGGATCGCTCCGTCCGAAGCACGTCCCACTGCCGCACGGACAGCTGGAAGCGAGGGTTGTAGCCGAGCCTGTTCGGCAAGGTAATGTGCGACGTTAAATGCCATTGGTTGTTGAGCATCTCGTCTCAGCGAGGGCCTCCTGCCAAGAAAAAAGCCGCTTCGAGAAAGCGGCTTTTAAAAGATATCTTCTGCAGACTTAGTAGTCTTTGAGAGTAACCAGCCCCCAGAGGAAAGTCGCTTTACCACCATTGTAGTTTCGACGCGTATACAGCTCATCCGTGCTAACCGCGAATGTGGCAGGTCCAGTGGGTGAATAATTTTCTTTTTGCACCTTTGCGATGCCAAGAATGTTGGCTTCTTTAGGCCCCATCTGCGCTCGGCCACCATCGCAACCGGAAAATAAAAACGCAGTTACAGAGATTGAAAGTAGAGCAAGTATTTTGAGGCGCATCTGGTTAATGGGGTTTGCGATTACGTTCTCTAAAACTGTAAGACGCCGACAGGCTTGGCAAGGGGGTTTTTGCAAACGACTTGCCCGCCTAGCTCTCGTCGCCGAGAACGTCCTCGGCGATATCCAAGTTGGAGTGCACCGCCTTCACATCTTCCAAACCGTCGAGTATTTCAATCAGGTGAAGTACCTTGCGAGCGGTATCCTTATCCTCAACTGGCACCAGAATGTTCGGCAGATAGACCAAATCCGACTCTTCCGATTCGATGCCCTTCTCGTTTAATGCCTGTGAAACCGAATCATACTCAGACATCGGACAAATCACTTCAAAGTGATCGCCTTCACTTTTGATATCTTCCGCACCCGCTTCGAGGGCAACATCCATGAGCGTTTCCTCATCGGTCTGCTTGGCATCGATAATGAACTGCCCCACACGATCAAACTGAAATGCGACCGCACCAACACCGGCAAGATTGCCTCCATTCTTAGTCATCGTGCTGCGAACATCCGAAGCGGAACGATTCTTATTATCGGTCGTGACTTCCACAATGAGACCGACACCACCCGCACCATAACCTTCGTAAACGAATTCCTCATAGACCACCCCGGGAAGCTCGCCCGTGCCTTTTTTGATCGCACGGTCGACGTTATCGTTCGGCATATTGGCCGCCTTTGCCTTTTGAATCAGCGTGCGCAGCCGTGGATTCGCATCTGCATCCCCACCGCCGCTGCGAGCAGCAAGGGTCAATTCCTTACTGATCACGCTAAAGATTTTGCCGCGCTTGGCATCTGCTGCGCCCTTGGCTCGTTTAATTGTGGCCCATTTACTATGTCCTGACATGTGATATTAAAATATGGTGTGTTTGATTGTAACTACACTGATCTTTTTTGGCTAATGGCTACGATGATGCGACAGTTTAGCCCACCAAGATTATGTGAGATGGATGATTTATCCTAATTCTCAATAGGATACTATCTTGATCAACCCAAAAAGGCCCCACTTCAAGCACCAAGCGAATCGATCAACTGCAAATTGATTCCGCCCCGTTATGCCGACTAGCCGCAATCGGGAGCCCTTTATTCGCCCAAGGCTTCCATATCTGAAAGCCCCGCGTTGAAACACCGTGCCTTCCCGATCAAGCACTGCGCGCGGAGCTGAACGTGGCGTCGTTGCTTGCAACGGCCTCTGAGTAGTGTGGCTGATCCCGGTTAGAGCCGGCGCAAGCGCCGACGCCACGACAAAACCTACAACGTCCCTACCGCCCCTCTACTTTTTGCGCGGTTTTGTTCTGGGTGAACCACCCTTGCCTTTCGGCGCAGGCGCAGCAACTGCAGTCACAGGCTTCAACTCTTCGTCGGGACGGCTATTGATAATCTTCTGCTGTATGATGGTGAGAATATTCTGCACCGTCCAGTAGAGCACGAGGCCGGAAGAAAAGTTATACAAAAAGATCAGGAAGATGAAGGGGAGGAACTTGAAAATCTTCTGCTGAGCCGGATCTGCGGTCGGCGAAACGGGCATCATACTCATCTGCAGGAACATGGTAACACCCATGATGAGCGGAAGAATATTAATCGGAAAACCGCCGATGACCATAAGCGTATCGGGCTGCGCCAGATCGGAGACCCAAAGGAACGGCTCATGGCGTAGCTCGGATGCCGTGCGAAGCATATAGAAGAGACCGAGGAAAATCGGCATCTGAATAATCATAGGTAAGCAACCGGCCACTGGGTTCACTTGATGCTGCTTGAAGAGCTTGAGCGTCTCCTGCTGTAATTTCTGCGGGTTATCCTTATGCTTCTCCTTCAGTTCAGCCATCGGCCCCTGAATCTTGGACATGCGCTTTTGCGAGCGACTGGCCTTGGCCGTGAGTGGCCAGAACAGGGTCTTGATGCAGATCGTCATAATCACGATCGACCAGCCCCAACTCGGGACCACGGAATGAATCGCATACATGAAAGCCAAGAGAAGCTTACTCACAAACGAGAGGAACCCAAACTGCATGACGCGGTCCTGCTCATTCCCCATGGCCTGAAGGCGCTTGAATTCCTTCGGTCCGACAAAAAATTCAAAGTCGAGCGTCTCGCTTGAACTAGCCGCCACCGTGCCGATCGCGTAGCCGACACTTCCGGTAATACCGAGAGGGCCGGGTGCGGCGACCTCCGCATCCGATTCCGTAGCTTCAACCGGATAGATATAAAGATCCCGACCAATGGTCTCGGAAGAAAGAACGGCTGCAAAGAACTGATTCTTGACCGAAGACCACTCGATACGGTCCTGCTTTTCGATTTCTGACTTGGGTGCACTCGCGCCAATCCCAAGGAAGCCTTTACCGCCCGTCAGTTTGTTAACCGCATAAAAGTCGGCGTCCTCGCCATTGAAGTAACCGACATTCAAATAAGACGGCAGCGGCTTAGCTGAAATCGGACGGGCTGTACCTAAATTGAAATAGATCGTAGAAAGCGCTTTCGGAGTAACTGACTCGTTGTTAAAAGTCGTGCTATGACGAATGATATAGGGATCGTGCTCGGCATCGCCATTGGCGAGCGAGTAAATCCGGCGGATTACGAGTCCATCTCCGCTATCAAATGCGAAGGTCACGGAGTGTGCGGTCCGCTCCTCGATCTTGTAGTCGAGGGCAAATTCGCGAATGCCTCCGTCCTTCCCTGCGAGACTCAGACTGAGCGCGGGCAAGTAACCGTCTTGATTAAAGATATAATCATCACGCTCACCACGCTTGGTCTGAAGAAAGTCGACCGTGCGTATCGCGCCACCTCGGGTGGTAAACGCAACTTCAATAAAGTCATTATAGAGGGTGACAGTTTCTTCCTCAACAAGCGGCGCCAGTACCTCAGCAGTCTCGTTTTCCGAGACCGTCACATCCTGCGCGAGTAGATCGAGCATAGCATCGCTCGATTCGGCAAGGGTGGCGACGCCATCATCGGCCGCCTCGATAGCAGCGTCAGCAGGTGCAGTATACCCAGCTTGCTCAGCCGCGATCTGCTCTTCAATGAGCTGCTGTGCGCGCTGCTCTTCGAGTTGTTTGCTCTGCCAAAACATGAAACCGATACCGGCTCCGATGCAGATAATGCCTAGAAGTGTGTTCTTTTTATCCATCTAAATGTATTTTGAAGGGTGCTGAGATGTCCTGTCTCGCGGCGCTTTTCAAGCCTGGAACCGGATCAATTCCACCGGGATGCCAAGGATGGCAGCGGAGAATTCGTCGAATCGAAAGTAATGAACCCCGCCAGAAGCCATGCTGCAGAAGCGCGGAGCGGGAATAGCAGGAACAAGTGGGCTGAAAGCGGCAACCGCAAGCGGGACCGAAAAAAAACTGTTTAAGCGGTGAAAGCGTGAGCTGATAGAGCCGTACAAACCCAGCCGCGAGGACGGCAGGAACCGAAGGTTTATTCAATTCAGGTTTCATTCTGTTGCCGGACCCCCAGCCTCGCTCAGTGTTCCTTTGCAACTGGAGCAGGCGCGAAGAAAACTCGATTCCAAATCGGCATAGCTATGGCGATCAAAGCTAGAACGCAGTACGACGACGACATCACTCTGTGCAGGAAGCTCGCCTTGGTGTTGCCGAAAGATTTCGCGGAAGGTTCGTTTCCCCCGGTTACGTTTCACAGCATTTCCGACACGCCGACTGGCAATCACGCTGAGGCGACATGCCGAGGGGGTCTCTGTTTCGCGTTGCAGGCACTGAAAAATAAAAGACCCGCAGTGGATACGCTTACCCTTACTGCGGATCTGTTGAAATTCGCTCTGCTTACGCAAACGCTGTGAAGCCGGGACGCCCATGGCACCTTGCTTCGTCTTGCACCACCTTAAACGGAGGCAGAAAGACGGTAGCGGCCTTTAGCGCGGCGTGCAGCGAGAACCTTACGGCCACCGCGAGTTGCATTGCGTGCACGAAAACCGAATTTACGAGCGCGCCTGATTTTGGAAGGTCTGTATGTTGGTCCCATAGTATTGTCCTGTGAAATTGTAGAAAAGCGGAGGAGAAAAACCTCTGGCTCCCCCCCTGTCAAGGCATGATCACGTAGTTTTTTCGAAGAAACGGGATTCTCAGAAATTAAGCTGTGAGCTTTTTTTCTTAAATTTCAGACGCAGAAATACGCTAAAATACTTATGAAGATGTCAAAAATATCGTAAAGCTTTATTCTCAGGCCGCGAAAACTTGCATGTAGGGTAAAAAATTAAACAATGCCGCTAACTAACCACCGACTACATTCTAACTATGGCTACACTCAATTCATCCCCCTCCACCCCAAGCGGTAACAAAAAACGCAGCTTTGCTGAAGGGCAACGGCTCGCAAAACAGAAGTCCTACGAGAAGCAGGCCAAACGTAAAAAGATCAAGCTCACCGATCTGACTGTTTTCACCCAACAGCTCGCCGCCATGCTCGAGGCTGGCCTACCCCTCGTCGGAGCGCTCGAAGCACTCGAAGAACAGACTGAAAGCCCCGTTTTTCAAATCATCATCCGCAATGTCAAAAATGAGGTCTCAGCCGGTCGCGCCTTTTCAGATGCTTGCTCGGATTACCCCAGAGCTTTTCCAAACCTTTTCGTTTCGATGGTCGAAGCCGGTGAAGCCAGTGGTAGCCTCGCCGAAATTCTAGAGAAAACCTCCGTCTACTTCGAAGACACTGTCAAATTAGTCAAACAGGTCAAAGGTGCCCTCGTTTATCCGGTCGTAGTTATCGGTCTGGCTGTGGTTCTGGTGAACGTCCTGCTTATTTTCGTCATCCCTGTCTTCGCCGAGATGTTCAATGACTTTGGCGCCGAGCTTCCTAAGCCGACCCAACTCCTCATCGGGATCAGTGATTTCCTAAAATCCTACATCATTTTCCTCATCGCCGGTGCTTTTGGAATCTTCTGGTTGATCAAAAAATTTGTCGCCACCCCACGAGGTCGAGTGGTCAAAGACTCCCTCGTCCTCAAGCTTCCCGTCGTCGGCGAACTCGCCCGAAAGGTCAACCTCTCTCGCTTCTGCCGGACCTACGCCATTCTTATGCGTTCCGGGGTGCCGATCTTGCGCACCCTCGAAATTGTAGCTTCCGCCTCCGGCAACGTCTTTGTTGAAGCCGCCTGTAAGGATGTGTCCAAACACATTAGCCAAGGCGGGCAAGTATCCGAGGTCATCGCCAGCGACCCTTACTTCCCTCCGATGGTTAAGCACATGACCCGAGCCGGCGAACAAACCGGTAATGTCGATGGCATGCTCGTCAAAGTCGCCGACTTCTACGACTCCGAAGTCGACACGCTGGTCAAGGCCCTCACTTCCCTAATGGAACCGCTGCTGATTTGTTTCCTCGGTATCGTTATCGGTGGTATCGTCATGGCGATGTTCCTCCCCATCTTCCAGCTCTCCAGCGTCGTCGGGTAAGGATTTAATTAGACTGCTACGGGCTCTAATTGATCGGATCCTCACGAATATGTGTTTCCGTGCGAAAAGATTCGACGCGCACTGAAATACACTTTTGCTACCCACTTCATGCGGGCCTGTAGCTCAGCGGTTAGAGCAGGGGACTCATAATCCCTTGGTCGTGGGTTCGAACCCCACCGGGCCCACCACCTTGGCACTCACTAAGCTTAGTGGAGGCAGACACAAAAAAGCCCTCGTGATGAGCGAGGGCTTTTGCTTTTCAGATGATTGATTCTAAAGGCACTCTTACAATTCAGCGAGCGCTGCGTTGAAGGTAGCGCTTGGGCGCATCGCCTTAGTCGCGAGTTCGACATCAGGACGGTAGTAACCGCCGATGTCCATCGACACGCCTTGAACTGAATTGAGCTCTTCAACGATCTTCGCTTCATTGACTATCAAGGCTTCGGCGAGCGGCGTAAAGCGGGCCTTGAGTTCGGCATCCTTATCCTGAGCGGCAAGTGCCTGTGCCCAATAGAGCGCTAGATAGAAATGGCTGCCGCGGTTATCGAGTTCGCCGACCTTACGAGAAGGCGACTTATTCTCTTCGAGGAACTTGGCATTGGCGAGATCGAGCGTATCGGCAAGGGTTTGAGCCTTGTCGTTGCCGAAAACTGTTGCAAGGTGCTCAAGCGATACACCGAGAGCGAGAAACTCTCCGAGGGAATCCCATCGAAGATGGTTTTCTTTTTCAAATTGCTGAACGTGCTTGGGAGCGGAACCGCCCGCTCCGGTTTCGAAGAGGCCGCCTCCATTCATTAGAGGAACAATGGAAAGCATCTTAGCACTGGTACCGAGTTCAAGAATCGGAAAAAGATCGGTCAAATAATCACGAAGCACGTTTCCGGTAACGGAGATCGTGTCCTCCCCTGCCTTGGCACGCGCAAGTGTCAGAGCAGTCGCTTCAACCGGCGCAAGAATGCGGATATCAAGCCCTGTCGTGTCGTGGTCCTTGAGATAGGTGTTTACCTTCTGAATGAGTTGGCTGTCGTGCGCACGATTGGCGTCGAGCCAGAAGATAGCTGGCGTACCAGTCGCACGGGCACGAGTGACCGCGAGCTTCACCCAGTCACGAATAGGAGCGTCCTTCACTTGGCAGGCACGCCAAATATCGCCCTTCTCCACTTCGTGCTCGAAAATGACCTTGCCCGAAGCATCGCTCACGCGGACAGTTCCGCTCGCAGGAATTTCAAAAGTCTTATCATGCGAGCCATACTCTTCAGCCTTTTGAGCCATCAGTCCTACATTGGGCACGGTACCCATTGTGGTGGGATCGAAGGCACCATTCTTCTTACAGAAATTGACGGTCTCTTCGTAAACTCCAGCGTAACAACGATCGGGTATAACAAAATTGGTATCCTGAAGCTTGCCGGACTTATTCCACATTTGGCCCGAGGTGCGGATCGCAGCAGGCATGGATGCATCAATGATGATATCGCTGGGAACATGTAAATTAGTGATACCCTTGTCGGAATCAACCATCGCCATATCAGGGCTATTCGCATAAACCGCAGCAATATCGGCTTCGATCTCCGCCTGTTTTTCAGCGGGGAGACTTTTGATCTTAGCATAGAGATCGCCGAGGCCGTTTTTCACATCGACGCCGAGCTCGGCGATAATTGCAGCGTGCTTTTCAAAGACATCCTTAAAGAAAACTTCCACGGCGTGACCAAAAATGATGGGGTCGGAAACCTTCATCATAGTAGCCTTCATGTGGAGCGAGAAAAGAATACCCGCCTCTTTTGAAGCGGCGATCTCGCCCGCGAGAAATTCGCGAAGAGACTGCGCACTCATAAAAGTAGCGTCGAGCACTTCACCCGCTTGCAGCGCGAGACCTTCTTTCAGAACAGTCGTGCTCCCGTCGGTTCCTACGAGCTCGATCTTTGCAGTGGTGGCGTCGGAGAGCGTCGTAGACTTTTCATTACCAAAGAAATCACCCGCCGACATACTGGAAACAGTTGACCCGGAATCGGCGCTCCAAGCCCCCATGCGGTGGGGGTTGTTCTTGGCGTATTGCTTGACCGCAGCTGCGGCTCGGCGATCCGAGTTGCCTTCACGAAGTACTGGATTCACGGCACTCCCCTTGATCTTATCATAGCGGGCTTTTGCCGACTGCTCTGCTTCAGTCTTCGGCTCCTCCAAATAGTCGGGAAGCGCATACCCCTTCGACTGCAGCTCTTTAATCGCTGCATTCATCTGTGGCACTGAAGCGGAAATATTTGGCAACTTAATGATGTTTGCATTCGGCGCCTTGGCGAGTTCGCCGAGCTCAGCAAGATCATCGGAGATGCGCTGTTCCTCTGTGAGGTATTCGGGAAAATTCGCCAGAATTCGACCGGAAAGCGAAATGTCGCGCGTCTCAACAGCGACACCGGCGGCCGAGGTATAGGCCGCAATAATCGGCAGGAAGGAATGCGTGGCTAGTGCCGGCGCTTCGTCGGTGATCGTGTAAATGATTTTAGCTTTATCGCTCATGATAAGTATTCTGTTTCTATAAAATTTGAATGCCCAAAAAGTTTAAGCTTCGGCTCTTAATATCTTAAAGCTGTAACCCTTTAACACGAGACGATGCCCATAGCCTCCTGCTACAGCAAAAAAAGTGCCTCAGCTAAGTTTCCCACAGAAACGTGCTAAACGTTCGAGGCCCTTTTCAATCACTTCATCCGAAGTGGCATAGCTCAAGCGCATGTAACCCGGAGCCCCAAAGGCTTCGCCCGGAACCACTGCGACTTTTTCTTCTTCGAGCAGCTTAGCCGCAAAATCGTTGGCGCTGAGACCAAACGAATCCATTTTCGGAAAGAGGTAAAAAGCACCTTGGGCACGAGCGCACTCCACTCCTTTGATCGCTTGCAAGCCCTCGAGCAAGCGAAGGCGGCGACGGTCAAAAACTTCGAGCATCTCGGCGACTGCAGCCATCGATTTATCCCAGTTCTGCATCGCGGCGAGTGCACCATACTGAGCAAAGGTTGTGGCATTGGAACTGGTCTGGCTTTGCAGGTTCCCCACCGCCTTAGCAATCGGCAACGGAGCCATCAGTGTACCAAGACGCCAACCGGTCATGGAAAATGTCTTACTAAACCCAGAGACAGTGATGACGGAATCTGCGGCTTCTTTGGAGAAGGATGCAGGGCTCACATGCTTCACACCATCATAGAGGAGATACTCGTAGATCTCATCCGACATGATGTAGATACCGGCCTCGAGGGCCACTTCGGTCAAAGCCTGAAGCTCCTCAGGTGAGTAAATCGCGCCGGTAGGATTCGAAGGGCTATTGATAATGACCAGACGTGTTTTCGGAGTAATGGCCGCCTTCAACTGTTCGGGCGTAATCTTAAAGCCCTTATCTTGGCCCGCAAAAACAATCTTTGGCACACCGCCGGCAAGCTTGACCATCTCTGGGTAACTAACCCAGTAAGGCGCGGGAATAACCACTTCATCACCGGGGCTGATAACTGCAAGGATCGCAAGATAACAGGAATACTTACCACCGGGACTGACCACCACTTGAGCGGCCGTTACGCCCTCAACTCCGTTGTCGTTACGGTATTTCTCGGCCAACGCTTCGCGCAGGGCGGGAATCCCAGGCGCGGGAGCGTATTTGGTTTTACCCTCTTTGAGCGCCTGAGCACAGGCCTCCTTGATAAATTCCGGGGTATCGAAATCCGGCTCGCCGGCACCGAAACCGCAGACGTCTTCGCCCGCTGCTTTCAGCTCTTTAGCTTTTGCGTCGACGGCCAGCGTTGGCGACGGTGCGATGTTACTGGCCCAGGTGGATAGTTTTGCTTGCTGTGACATGAGTAGTATAAAAAAAGCGCTCTCGGGGTCGACCGCAGACTACGGGACCATGAGAGCGCTGAATCAAAACCTCTGCCTCGGCAAAAGCAAGCCTAGCCTAAGAATCTAAAGTAAGTGGGGAAAACTACTTCTTTTTCTTAGCCGCTTTCTTTTTCGCCGGAGCTTTCTTAGCCGCCTTTTTCACTGCTTTCTTTTTCGCAGCTTTTTTCACGGCCTTTTTAGCTGGAGCTTTCTTCGCAGCTTTTTTTACAGCCTTCTTTTTAACAGCTTTTTTCACTGTCTTCTTTTTCGCAGCTTTCTTGGCTGGAGCTTTCTTCTTCACAGCCTTCTTCTTAACCGCCTTTTTTACGGCCTTTTTCTTCACAGCCTTTTTTACTGCCTTCTTCTTAACAGCCTTTTTTACTGCTTTCTTCTTAGCAGCCTTTTTTACTGCTTTCTTCTTAGCCGCTTTTTTCACGGCCTTTTTCTTAACAGCCTTTTTTACTGCTTTTTTAGGAGCAGCTTTCTTGGCCACTTTCTTCTTAACAGCCTTTTTGGCTGGGGCTTTTTTCGCGACCTTCTTGGCCACTTTTTTCTTTGTTGCTTTCTTCTTAGGCATAATGATTTCGGGGTTAAAATCCGACAACTGCGTCGGAAGAGAATCTAAAGCCGCCCTTAGTATTTCACCAACACTTACCTTCTTACGCTTACTTAGCTTAATCAGTTGCTGGCGTAGCTCGTTTGATAAACGAACCGATATTTGGCGATGCGAAGAATTACCTAAACTTAAATCCGAAGAATCAAAAACACTGATTGCATAACGAACGACTTCACTAATGGAACGGGCTCCAGTTTGACGCTGCAATTTCTTCAGCTTATCCAATAGATCCTGCTGAAGGTCGAAAGTTAAGGGGCTCGTAGTTTCGCTACTCATAGAAGTCGCCATGCGATTAACTATGAAGCTGTTTTTTGTAGTAACAAAGTCAATACAAAAGATTTACGTAATCGTTAGATAGAAAAGCAACTAAACTACATCACAAAACTTCAAACATTGCGTCGGAAATAAATGGCGGCTCGACTGTTTGATCTGCACAAAAAAACAAAGGATTAAAAATCAAACCGACACTCGCCGCTTTAACTTGGAATCGCGTGCGATCACGCGTTCCATAATCTTTAAGCGTTATTTCTTTTACGATATATTGCTCCTGAACTTTCTTAAAACTTTCTACCGTGAAGCGTGAAAGTTCATCGCCCGCAGCATCCAGCACTTCGACCCTTAGTAGTGCATCATACGCATCGTCCAATCCGATACGCACCGCACCAATCTTAGGTGCAACCGCTTGCGAGGCCGCCGGCGGATACATCAGAAACTGCTGCGCGATGCGGCTCTGCACGCGCCCCGGCCCCTCATAAATAAAGTCAGCCCAATAGATAAATGGCATCTGTAAATCGAACGGCGTATAAACGACACCAGGAATAATCGGCGTGAACAACGCTTCTCCTTGAATCAATTCGAATTCACTCGAACCATCCTTACGAATCCAAGCCTGCGCGCACGCTCCATTTTGGACAATGAGTTCAACCGTATCCGACTTAATCTCGGCTCCACTAAGCGTGTCCTTAGAAAATAACTTAAAGCGGGTAATCGGCCCCTTCTCGTTCCACGATCCCCACATCGTTCCAGAGTAGGTAACTTTATTACCTCTTCGCGGGAGGTGTTCGAGTTCGAAACGAAAACAATAATCGCCATCCAAACGTTGACCACGAAACGCAGCCATGCGCTTAAGCCCCTCCTCTTGATCGATGCGCTCCATGAAACGCGATGGCGCATCACCTCCAGCCCGTTGCGCCCAATTCATTGTCGAACTGCAGACAAAGAAAAGGCCAGCTGCGGTAAAACCGAAAACAGCTGACCTTAAATTAAAGCTAAAATTCTTTATATAAGTAAAACGCATTAGTTGGCCGCAGGCACAACTTCAGTCGCTGTTGCCTCGACGGCATCGGTTACTGACGACTCGAGTTCAGTGGCCTGAGTTTCTAGAGACTCGACAGCGGCACCAAGAGTTCCTTCCGAATAAATAGATTCTACGACTTGAGTCACCGTCTCGGCAGTTGCCTCAGACTCATCGGCGGAAATAAGCGTAGTCACATCAAGGACATCCGAGCGATTGGAAGCCTGTGCTTGATACATCAAATAGAGTCCCAAAGACACCACGAAGAATGCGATGGTACCATAGATAGTGCCCTTCGTGAGAATATTGTTGGTTTCGGAACCGAAAGCGGACTCTGCCGCACCCCCACCAAGCGCGGCGCCCATGCCGCCACTTTGACTCGTGCGCTGCATCAAAATGATCAAAACGATGAAAGCCGAGATAAGGAGGAGAACTAAAGTTAAAAGACTAATAATGAGAGTGCTCATAGAAAGAAGCGGGTGAAAATTGGAAAAAGGAGGTAAAATGCCCAGTGCGTGCCCGAGTTCAAGAGAGAAATTCAGGCGAATTAAAGGGGCAAGGCATACCCGACCTGCGCCGGATAGCGACTAAATTTGAAAGTTTCGCTTTGACAGTCTTCCTGCCCGGCATTTTCTCGTCATCACTCATGGACAACGCACCCTACCAAAAACTTCTCAACAAAGGGCATCTTGCGCTCGGCGCGATACTGACGCTCGGAGTCTTCATTCTGATGTCGATTCTCCTCCGCCCATTTACTTTCTCGCCCGATCCATTAATCGCGCAGTTGCAGGCCTGCTTTACGGCGATTCCGATCACTGCGGTCTTCTGGTTCGCCTACCATATGTTCATGCTCGTCCTCATCGACCAGCGTAAGCGCAAGTAAGCGTCGATCTAACGAAACTTTCAACCAAGCCGCCTCCATCAAGGCGGCTTTTTTTATGCAGCAAAGACTCGCTACTGGTTAATTAAGCGTCGTCCCACTCTTCAAAATCAGCATCGCGCTTGTTTTTCTCGATGCGGCCACCCACCCAAATCGCGAGCTCGTAGAGCCCATACATAAAAGCAGTGGTGAGAGGCAGGGAAATAAAATCGCCGCCTGGCGACATTAAGGCTGAAAATACCATCAGAGCAACGAAGACCCCTTTGCGGATCATCTTGAGCTTGGCCACAGGAAGTACCTGTAAATAGACAAGAATCACGATCAACAACGGGAACTGAAAAAATGCCCCCGTGGCCATCGAAAACCAGACGACCATATTATAATAGTCGGACGCGGCCCACAGCAGATCGAAACCGAAATATTGATTCAGCCTCACACTGAAAGCCAGCGTGAGCGGCAATATGATAAAGAAAGCGAAGGCAGTACCGGTTAAAAATAACAGAAATGCCGCAAAACAACTCGGGCGCAAAACCCTCTGCTCCTTTTCAGTGAGCCCCGGAGCCACAAAACTAGCGAGAAAGTAGAGTACAAAGGGCATCGAAAGCGTAAAGCCACCGAGCAGCGCAATCTGAAAGAAAACCGAGATCACCCCCATCGGACGATAGGTGATAAGATTTTGATCCGCCAGTTCGACCGAACCGTACGCACCGATAATCGGCAACTTCAGGAATTGTGCGATATCCTGGATGAAGATCGTGACAAATATCAGACCGACAAAAAAAGCCAAGCAACTACGGGCTGCCGTCCAGCGAAATTCCTCCAAATGCTCAAGGAAGGACATCCCTCCTTCAGACTGGTCGACCTCAGTCTCCTCACTTTCACTTTGTTGATAGTCCGTCATGCTTTAAATACCCCTACCCTTCAATGCGACTGACCGACAACCGCAATGCTGAAAGAAAGGTCGGACGATTTTTTCCCTTCAATGCTAATCCATTGACAGGCAGTGCGAAATACCTTTCTTACACGCTTTTCTCACGCTGGACGATCTCCTTGGATTGATCCGGCAACTCAACTCGATCCCAAATAGGTCGTTTCTTATGCCAGCTAAAAAAGCAAAAAAAGCCACTAAAACAACCGCTAAGCGCAAGAGCGCAAAAGCAGTCAAATACAGCTACGACTTCGGTAAAAAAACCGACGGCAGTGCAAAACTTCGCGAGCTCCTCGGCGGTAAAGGCGCCAACCTCGCCGAAATGGCCCGTATCGGCCTGCCCGTGCCTCCAGGTTTCACACTGACAACCGAAGTCTGCTCTTACTACTACGACAATGGTCGCAAGTATCCAAAATCGCTCGTCGCGGAAGTTAAGGCTTCTGTCGCAGTGATCGAAAAAGAAGTCGGCAAAAAGCTTGGCGCAGAAAAGAACCCGCTCCTTCTCTCTGTTCGCTCCGGTGCGCGTGAGTCCATGCCCGGCATGATGGACACCATTCTCAATCTGGGTCTTAACGACAAGACAGTTAAGGCACTTGCTGCTGAATCCGGCAACGAAGCTTTCGCATACGATTGCTACCGCCGCTTCATCCAAATGTATGGCGACGTCGTCATGGGTGTTCAGGCCGTGAACGAAAACGACCACTGCCCTTTCGAAGGCATCCTCGAAAAGCTTCGCACAGAAGTTGGCGTTGAACTCGATAACGAGCTCACAGCAGCCAACCTCAAGGAACTGATCAAACGCTACAAGGCTGTGATCAAGCAACGCACGGGCACCGCTTTCCCACAAGACGCTTACGAGCAACTCTGGGGCTCCGTTGGCGCCGTGTTCAACTCATGGCAGAATGAGCGTGCGATTCTTTACCGTCAGAAATACGGCATCCCTGCTGCATGGGGCACCGCTGTTAATGTTCAGGCAATGGTCTTCGGTAACATGGGAGACACTTGCGCAACTGGTGTTGCGTTCACTCGTGACCCTGCAAACGGTGAGAAAGTCTTCTACGGCGAATACCTCATCAATGCTCAGGGTGAAGACGTTGTAGCGGGTATCCGTACTCCAAACCCAATCGCGCAGCTCAAGGAAGAAATGCCTAAGGCACACGCCGACTTGGAAGCAGTTCGCAAGAAACTCGAAAAGCACTTCAAGGACATGCAGGACTTCGAGTTCACTGTCGAAGACGGCAAACTCTTCATGCTGCAGACTCGTAATGGTAAGCGCACTGGCCTCGCGGCGGTTCGTATCGCGGTTGAGCTCGTGAAAGAAAAGCTCATCGATCAAAAGACTGCGCTGCTTAAGATCCCTGCTGATTCGATCTCCAGCCTCTTGGTTGCGGTCTTCGATCCTGCTGCGGTCAAAAAAGCCAAGGTTCTTACAACAGGCCTTCCAGCAGGTCCTGGTGCTGCCTCCGGTAAGATCTGCTTCACTGCGGAAGAAGCCGAAAATGTGGCTGCCAAGGGCGGACGTGCAATTCTTTGCCGTGTTGAAACTACACCAGAAGATCTTCGCGGCATGATCGCTGCGGAAGGCATCCTCACATCTCGTGGTGGTGTTAGCTCGCACGCAGCACTTGTTGCTCGTCAGATGAATAAGGTCTGCGTCTGTGGCGCTGCTGAAGTCGTCATCAACTACGGTTCTGAAACGCTAAAGATCGACAACAAGGTCTTCAAGAACGGCGACGACATCTCCATTGATGGCACCACCGGTGAAATCTTTGCTGGCGCAGTTGCAACCGCTCCTTCCGAAGTGGATCAAGTCCTCAACGGCAAGTTGAAAGCTAAGGACAGCTACACCTACCAAATGTACGACCAAGTCATGAAGTGGGCCGACAAGCATCGTAAGCTTGGCGTCCGCACAAATGCCGACTCACCGGACCAAGCCGCTTCCGCGATTGCTTACGGTGCCGAAGGCATCGGACTTTGCCGCACAGAGCACATGTTCTTCGAAGGTGATCGCATCACTTTCATGCGTCAGATGATTCTTGCAGCCGACGAAAAACAACGCCGTGCAGCACTCAAGAAACTCCTCCCATTCCAACGCAAGGACTTCACCGGTCTCTTCAAGGCAATGGGCGGCCTTCCTGTCACAGTTCGTCTGCTCGACCCACCTCTCCACGAGTTCCTTCCTCACGACGAGTCCTCCAAGCGCGAGCTTGCGAACTCCCTCGGCGTCGACATCGATGTGATCTCCAACCGCGTTCATGCGCTTCACGAATCCAACCCAATGCTTGGCCACCGTGGTTGCCGTCTCGGTATTTCCTACCCGGAAATCACTGAAATGCAGGCACGTGCGATCTTCGAAGCTGCTGCAGCATGCTACAAGCTGAAGAAGCCGATCAAGGTGATCCCTGAGGTCATGGTTCCTCTCGTCGGTTTCTCTGACGAGCTCAAGAATCAGGTTGAAGTTATCCACCGCGTGGCTGCTGAAGTCATGGAAGCGAAGGGCATTAAGTTCAAGTACCTCGTTGGTACAATGATCGAAGTCCCTCGTGGTGCACTTACTGCAGACGAGATTGCTGAAACTGCTGAATTCTTCAGCTTTGGAACGAATGACCTTACTCAGACTGGCCTCGGAATGAGCCGTGATGACGCAGGTACATTCCTCGGCAAATACAAGGACCTCGACATCCTCCCACAGAACCCATTCGCATCGATCGATGCAGCCGGCGTAGGCCAGCTCGTTGAAATCGGCGCGAAGAAGGGCCGTAGCACGAAGAAAGATCTTAAGCTCGGCGTCTGTGGCGAACATGGTGGCGATCCAGCCTCGATCGAATTCTTCCACGCCGTTGGCCTCGACTACGTCAGTTGCTCGCCTCCTCGTGTTCCTGTCGCCCGCCTCTCGGCTGCACAGGCAGCGCTTAAGTAGGCGACCGACGAAAGTTCGTCATTCTTTCAAAAGCCCTCCGGAAACGGAGGGCTTTTTTTGCATCTAAATATTTTGTAAGGATTTCATCATCAGAAAAGATAGATTTTTTCATAAGATAAAAAACCCATTCCTTTTGCTTGGTTTATTTCCAATCCTGAGGCTATATACCAATAAACATTTGAATGAAAAAGAAAGTACCAGCTTGGAAAACACTCATTAAGGTTGAGGACATTCTCTCAAATATTTCGGCTGACGGCTCCGTAAAAATCGCGAAAACCTTAGATGTATTAGGACAAAACATGGGGGCAGACCGAATCTATTTCGATCTACTCAGTGGCGACAAGACAGAGCTTCAGACGATGCACCAATGGTTTGGAGCAGGCCTGAAACCGCAACCTACCCTGAAACTCAAACTCGACTCAATGACCGGCGAGCAGGAAGAAGTACATCTCGACAAGACGAGCCAAAGACTCATCCAAACTTCTGCACTGATCAAGAATTCAGAGCTACTCGGGTTTCTCTCCGTCGAGGTATATTATCCTGCTCCGGACTGGTCGCCTGATGAAATTCGCCTCGTCGATCAGGTTGCGACGCTTGTCTCCCGAGTACTCCCTCTGGACTCAAGTGCGGAAAATCGACCTGAAGCGCCCACTCAAGATAGACTCGCCCCGAAGAGCGATACCCCGCACATGCTCATAGTCGAAGACTTCGATGCAAATCGCTTGCTCCTCGAAAAAATAATCCATCGTTACGGTGCCACTTTTCGTTCTGCAGCGACAGGACGAGCAGCCATGAAGGCCTGTGATGAGGAGCACTTCGACGTGATCTTAATGGATTTGAATATGCCGGATTTAGATGGCTTTGACGCTACCCGTTCAATTGTAACCAGCGAGGGCGCAAATAAGGACACGCCGATCGTCGCGATCACCG
>Ga0316201_10000518_pt1 | contig 22276 bp, 19 predicted proteins | sample CS6wburrow_MG_FD_204516 | JGI IMG/M metagenome (GOLD analysis project Ga0316201, IMG submission 204516) | Coastal sediment microbial communities from Delaware Bay, Delaware, United States - CS-6 worm burrow | ecosystem: Environmental > Aquatic > Marine > Coastal > Sediment | place: USA... | reverse complement strand
AAATGGATGATTACTTCCTCTACTGTAAAGTTGGAATCAGACTTGAAGCGACCGCTTCTTTCATCCACTGCTCTAGTTTCTCTATTTATCAAAATTATTTTATACAATGGCGCCTAATTCTGCTGACACAGCTAACGAGAACGATCCCAAGCAAGTCCGTGACTTGGAGGTCAAAGATGCGCAGATAATCTTCAACTCGGTTTGGGCCCGACTTGAGGAAGAGTTCGGGGAGGAGCACCTTCGTTTCCCAAAGGAAACCTTTTGGCTCAATGGTGCGCCGGGCGCGGGTAAGGGGACCAACACTGATTTCATCATGAAATACCGCGACCTGACGGCTCCGCCGCTCGTCGTGAGCTCACTCCTGCAGAGCCCTGAGGCCGAAAAGATGAAAGACGCCGGCATGCTTGTCGGTGATCGTGAGGTCATTGAGATTATCCTTCGCAAGCTACTTGAGCCCGTTTACAAGTCCGGCGCGGTGGTTGATGGCTTTCCTCGCACCAAGGTGCAGGTAGAGTGTGTGAAGCTTCTTTACAGTAAGTTGGTCGAACTGCGGGGGAAATATCTCAGCACGCTTTACTCGGAGTATTTTAAAAAGCCGCATTTTCATATCGTCGTGCTGTTTGTCGATGAGAAGGAGAGTGTAAAGCGTCAGATCAATCGTGGTCTCGAAGCCCGAGCGCATAACGATGAGGTGAGGGAGTCCGGCGTGGGCGAGTTAGTCGAACTACGTGCGACCGACCTCGACCCGGCGGCTGCGCTCAATCGCTATCGCACCTTTAAGGAAAAGACCTACGGGGCCCTTAAAGATCTGCGTGAGATTTTCTTCTATCATTTCATTAATGCCCATGGCCCCGTCGAAGTCGTTCGCGCCCGGATCGACGAGGAATTGCGCTACCAAGGCTCTTTGGAGCTGGATGAGGCGACATATGACCGTCTCTCGGCTTTGCCGATTGCCAGTACACTTTCCAATCATGCTCGGCAGGATTTGGTGGATCGCCTCGATTCCTACGAGCAACGTGAGCCGGCATTATTGGAAAAAGTCGTGGGTATTATCAAACAGGACTTCATGCCGATCATTGAGCGCCATGCTATTTCAGGTACGGCTGTTATAAATTCCGAAGACACGACCTTTGAGGATCCCGAAGCGCTCGCCATGCTGATCGATGTTTTTTCCGAGCGCGGTTATCACGCCATTATCGATGTGAATCGCGAAGAGGTGCCCGACTCAATTGACCCCAAGACCTTTAAGATCAAGACTCGGATTAAGTATATCTACCGCGTCCGCGTTCACTTTAAGGGCTCGGATATCCGTCGAGGTCGATAGCGCCACCTGACCGATTCGTGCCTCCAGCGAAAGGAGTGTAAATCGGGGCTTTATTGAATTCATCTCTAGACCTTGAGTATGAAATGGGTTTAATTCATCCACATGAATGACGAGACTGTCCGTTACCATTTCCAGTTCGGAAACCGTGAGGTGGACTTTGAGGTGGAAACGCAGCCCCTGGAACTGGTGGATGCTGGTGAACATCCGGACTGGGCACGTTTGGAGTTCAACCAATGCGCGTGCTGCCCTTTGAAATCAGCGGATTGTAAGTACTGTCCCGTCGCTACACGGATTAATGAGGTGATGGAAGCCTTCGCCGATAATCAATCCACTGAGCGAGTCAAGGTGACGGTTAAGGCCGCGGAGCGAAGTTATTTTGAGGATTGCGATTTACAGGTCGGGATTAATTCCCTCATGGGTTTGCTTATGGCGACAAGTGGCTGTCCGGTGCTTAAGGAATTGGGTGCGATGGCGAGTTTTCATATTCCGTTTTGCTCAACCAAGGAGACGCTCCACCGCACGGTGGGCTCGTATCTGATTAAGCAGTATTTCAAAGAACTCAAAGGCGAGAAAGCCGATTGGAAGCTGATCCAGCTTAAGGAGCTTTACGAAGTGCTCGAAGGGCTGAACCAGGATTTTTCCAAGCGCGTGCAAGCATCGGTCCGTAGCGATGCGGTTTCCAATGCAGTGATTATGTTTTTCGCAACTTCAGTGGTGGTCGCGTCATCGCTCGATCAGCAACTGCAGCAGCATCAGCAGTACCTCACCAATAAGAAGGCTTAGTGGGGGCACCTCGGTCGAGCCGGTGACCGCACAAAAAAAGCCCGTTCGTATGAACGGGCTTTTTACGAAAAGAGGTTTTTCGATTACTTGAGGATAATCAAGTCGGCTCGGCGGTCTTGCGAAGACTGCGCTTTAGAAAGTCCTGAGGTGGCCTCGAGGCTGCCTTTGGAGAGTGTTTCAATGCGGTTTGCGCTGATTCCCAGAGTGCTTACATAGTCGCTTGCGCTATTCGCCCGACGATCACCGAGGGCGAGATTGTATTCCGAAGTGCCGTACCAGTCGCAATGCCCCTCGATGAGGAGGCCGCTGGATGGGTTCTCCGTGAGATAGTCGGCCGCTTGTTGGAGCTTTGAGCGCTCCGAGGCAGATATGGAGGAAGAGTCGAAGCCGAAATAGACAGAAGGAAGAATCCCTTCGATCATTTGTTTGCCCTTATACATGCCGTTGCTGATGCCTTCACCGACGCCACGGCTTTCGAGGCCCTCGCTGCCGAGCCCGTAATCACCACCGAGCGCCGTGTCAGGAATGAAGTCTAAATCAGAGCCTTGGGCGCTGCGCCCTATGCCTGTATCAATGGTATCGGCAGGAGTCGGATTCTGCTTCCGTGTACAAGCAGGAAGGAGAAATGCGGAGAGAGAGAGGAAAATAATAATGCGGACCGACTTATACATAATGGATTGAATCTGGTAGGATGATTTGTATCTCGCAAACATTTTCCTTTGTTTGTGGACAGAAATCTGAGTGTCGATTGGCTCACTCAGTACGTTGCTTATGTCTGAAGTACCTTTAATTTTCCTTATAGATAATGGCTCGCTTCGTCCGGAAGCGACCTTCGCCTTGCGCGAATTGGCTCTAGGCTTGTCTGCTCGGACTGGCTTTCGCGTCGAACCGGTCAGTTTACTGCATTCACATAAGATCGCGTCAGAGGATTTGGATGGGGTTCCGGCGACAATCGTGCGGCGTCGCTTGCGTGAGTTAATCGAAGCGGGCGAACGTGCGTTTATTATGCTTCCGCTTTTTCTCGGGCCAAGCTTGGCGATACAGGATTATTTGCCGCAGTTGATCGAAGAGGCTCAGCAGATACAGCCAGAGATTAGCGTGACTATTGCGGATCCCCTTGCGGGGGTCGATGTGGATCATCCGGACCTGCGCTTGGCTAAGATTCTAGCCGATCATGTACGACAGACGATGGAGGCGAAGGGACTGATTCATCCGAAAGTTGCATTGGCTGATCACGGTACACCGATTGAGTTGGTCAATCGTGTTCGTAATGCGGTAGCCGCTCAATTGGCGGAGATTTTGGCAGACGATGTGTGTGCGGTGAAGGCGAGTTCGATGGAGCGGCGAGAAGGGGAGGCCTATGCTTTTAATGAACCGCTCTTAGAGCGCATTGGTGAAGTCGAGGGCTTTGCGGGTGGCGATTTGATTGTCGCGATGTTTTTTCTTCTGCCGGGGCGTCACGCCGGAGAGGGCGGGGATGTCGCTGAGATTTGTGAAGGACTGCTAAAGTGCGGTGCATTTGATCGAGTCTGCACAACTCCGCTTTTAGGTACGCATCCGCTCCTCTTGGAACTCCTCGAGGATCGCTTAATGGCGACGATGGATTTTAACGGGTAAGCTGTGCGATTCTTACCTTGCCAGTATTTTAACGTCTTAGTTAAACCTCTAGGTCATGTCTATTAATCGTCTTTGTAAAGTTGCGTCGTCGCCTATTCACGAGCGTGGTTTGTTTGCCATTGCCGAGATCAAAGCAGGCGCGAATATTATTCAGTATTTAGGAGAAAAAATCTCTAAAGAAGAGTCGAGTCGCCGTGCATTGGACTGGGAGGAAAAGGCCCGTGAGACGGGAGAGGGGCTGGTGTACATCTTCGAGTTGGACGATGAGTGGGATCTCGACGGACGCGTCGGAGAGAATCCGGCTCGTTATATGAATCACTCCTGTGATGGGAATTGCGAAGCTGTTAACGCTGACGGTGAAATTTGGATCGTGGCTCGTAAAGACATCAAGGATGGGGAGGAGCTTCTCTATGACTATGGCTACGATATGGAGCACTTTCTTGATCATCCATGTGGGTGCGGGACGGATAATTGCATCGGATTCATCGTCCGGGAAGATCAGCGCAAGAAAGTGAAGAAGTTACTTCGCGGGAAGAAAAAGAAGAAGAAATCCAAGGTGAAGAAGTCCGAAGATAAAAAGGATAAAAAGAAAAAGTAGGGGCCTTTTGCTTGTGTAGGCCTGCATCTGCTGTGGGCGTAATTTTCTGGGTCTGTGCTTTTATATAAAAATGCGAAGTTAAGCCCATCGCCTCTCTGCGGTTCTCATTACGAGTACACGATCCCCGCTCTCTAGAAAAAGGTCGCCTTAGCTTCGAAGAAAACTAGTTTTTAGAAAACTCATCCATCAACCATACCTGCTCATGTCTGAACCGATTATAAATGCTTTTCTTTCTCTGCTGGCCCTCGTTTTCGGATCTGAGCCGGGAACCAATGAGTTTTACCTTTTCGCCGGCGTCACCACATTTTCATTTTTAGTCGTCGCACGTTTCGTTACCGTCTTATTCAAGGGGGCGCGTGGCCTGATGGGGACGGTCGTTGCGATGGCGTTGCCAGTGCTTTTAGGAGCTGTGGCCTATGTTATGATTGAGGTCTATGCGTTGCCTCAAATCGATGTGGAACCGGCTCCGATGTATCTACCTTGGGTGGGATTCGGGATTCTTCTCCTTGGTACAGTTTTGGTTATTTCGAGGCGGATATTGAGCCTGAATTTTGGACTTTGCGTTATTATCTTTATATTCGCTTCCGCGGCTGCCGCGGGGGCTTTTTACGGTACGCAGATGCTTATCGATCTGATGGATCAGGGTGGTGATCGGATTGAGCAGCGTGATGAGCGCTTGAAAGAGGAGATGGAAGGCATTTCCGAATAGCTTTTGCCCTGCCTGCTCTCTTGTTTTATGCATCATTTGTATCAAGAGTCGAATGGATCTCCTCGTATTGGCCTCTGCTTAGCGCTTGGGCTGGTGCTTGCCTTACTCATCTTTCTCTTGGTGCCAATGACGCAGAGCGTTCTGCCTGAGGGTCAGGTGGTACGTAGTTTGGATGAGGTGGTTCTTTCGGTCGCCCCACCACCGCCTCCACCGCCGGAGGATCCACCTGCGGCACCTCCCCAAAAAGTTGTACCGCTGCCTGAGTTGAAAGAGCCGCTTCCTCTGCCGACCTTAGAACAACTCGAGCTTGGTCTTAATCCTGGCACGGGAGGCGCATTTAATATCGAGGTGGGGCTGGACTTAAACTTTCAGACCGAGACCGCTGAAAACCTAATCGACCTTTTCGGATTCAGTGAGCTCGACGAAATTCCCCGATTGATTCGTGAGGGCTTACCTAAAATGCGACAGTCCTCCTCCTACATGCAACTGCAGCGAAAGAATGTTAAAAAAGCCGTTACTTTAGTCGTTGTTTTGGATGAGCGGGGCTATGTCGAGGTTACAGACGTGTTGAGCTATACGCATAGTGAACTCATTCCCGTCGCTAAGCAGGTCGCTGAAAATTCTCGCTTTAGTTCGCCGCTTCTTAATGGGAAGCCTGTCCGTGCGAAGTACCCTTGGCCTCTTGAGTTTTAAATTGAATACGAGTCGTTTTTTTTCTGGAAAATTTGGCACTGTTTTCAATACTTCCAGTCTTCTTTATAACTATCTTTTAATTATATTATTATGTCGGAAAAACCAGTAGGTTCAGAAAAGAAAATCGTCGCCGGAATCCTTGGGATTCTGCTTGGAGCGTTAGGCATTCATAAGTTTATTCTCGGTTACACAAAAGAGGGCATTATCATGTTACTCGTAAGTATCTTAACATTGGGTGCACTCAGTTTTGCTATGGGTATTGTTGGACTGGTAGAAGGCATTATCTATCTCACCAAGAGCGACGAAGAATTTGTGGCGACCTACGTTAACGGTAAAAAAGGCTGGCTCTAGCCAGTTGCCGAGCGACTTTCAAAAGCCGCCCAAATGGGGCGGTTTTTTTGTCTAAATTTCTTTATTCTTATGACTAAGACCGAACGCGCAGCCTACGTCCAAAAGCGCTTGGGTGAACTCTATCCTAATCCGCCGATTCCGCTGGATCACAAAGACCCCTATACCCTTCTAATCGCAGTCCTACTCTCGGCTCAGTGTACTGATGTGCGGGTGAATCAAATCACGCCATTACTTTTTGCTCGTGCAGACACTCCGCAGGCGATGGTCAAATTGTCGGTGGAAGAAATTCAGGAGATCATTCGTCCCTGTGGGTTGTCGCCGATGAAGTCGAAAGGTATCGCGGGTCTTTCTCGTATCTTACTCGATCAACATGATGGAAAGGTGCCCGCCGACATGAAGGCGCTAGAAGCCCTGCATAGCGTCGGGCATAAAACCGCGTCAGTTGTGATGGCTCAGGCTTTTGGGGTTCCTGCATTTCCGGTCGATACACATATCCATCGCCTCGCCCAGCGATGGGGGCTTAGTTCGGGGAAAAGTGTTGTTCAGACCGAACGTGATTTGAAGCGCCTATTTCCGGAGTCCAGTTGGAATAACCTACATTTGCAGATCATTTTTTATGGCCGCGAGTACTGCACGGCTCGTGGGTGTGATGGTACAGTTTGCGAAATCTGTCGCACCCTTTATCCCGATCGTAAGCGAGCGAAGAAAACAAAGAAAGCTTGAGCGGGAGTTAGTCGCCAAAGACTGACTTCGATTCGCTGCCGAAGCTTAAATCAAAAGTAGATTCTGTGTCTCGGTTCGGGGCACTGGTATCTATATCAAGCTTAATTTCCGTGTTAAAGGCACTTCCCTTTGGTGTGCCGAAAGCGGAGTAGTCGACCTCAAATTCGCTCCGCTCCTGTGAAGAAAGGCTCACTTCGTCTTCCGATTCGTCTGTTTCACTAAATAGGTGACGCTCGATCGGGATACGATTTTCGACCGTCTGCTGCTCCACTGTTTCTACCATCTCGAAGATGAGATAGCTGCCCTGTTCATAGCTTTGTAGGGCCGTTGAGTTCAGTAGGGTCAAGCCGCAGCAGGAACCGATGAGTTGAACAAGCTTAGTGGAGATGGGCATATCTTTTATAAGGATAAAAACCTTCGAGATGTCGAGAGACATTCGTGCTTTATGCTGCGCTCAAAAAGGTAGTGGGTGAGGGGCGTTTCGACCGCTAGACGTCACCTTCAGTTCGTTGATTTGATCACCCCTGCCAGATAAAAGTAGGTCATTCTTAACTAAGCCTATTTATACCACACAATCGATTGAATAGTTGTGACATTATGGCGCTATCGGTTGCCATCTGCGCCTTTTTGGAGCGGTTAGCTGATAGTACTTATAAACGATAGGTAAATGATTAAGTTATTTATTAACAGTGGCTAATGGTATTTTGTTAGAGTATTTTAAGCTTAAAATTTGCTGGAACAACTTATGCAACACTTGAAGTATGAATATTGATTTTAATACCTTTACTGAGAAGTCTGCCTTTGCCGTACAGGAGGCGCAGAATCTTGCGCGTAGTCATGGCCAGCAGGAAGTCGACGTCTGGCATCTACTCCTCGCTCTGGTTCAGCAGGAAGATGGTATTGTCCCTAGTCTCTTGGAGCGCATGCAAATTACCCCTTCCGCCATGCAACTCGCCGTCCAGCGCGAAATAGAAAAACTTCCCAAGGCGACCGGTAGCGTCAACGCCAGTCAGGTCTATATTTCTTCCACTTTACAAAAAGCTTTTGGCGAAGCGGACAAGGCGAAGTCTGCCTTGAAAGACGATTTTGTGAGCACCGAGCACTTATTTCTCGGGCTGATCAAAGCGGGCGGCTCGGGCAAGCTGGGGCAACTTCTTAGTCAGTTCGAAATCGATCACGCCAAAGTTATGGAGACTCTGAAGTCGGTTCGAGGAAATCAAAAAGTAACCAGTCGCAACCCGGAGACCACTTTCGAAGCTTTGGAAAAGTACGGCATTGATTTGGTTGAACTGGCTCGTAAGGGGAAGATGGATCCCGTGATTGGTCGCGACGACGAGATTCGCCGCGTTATTCGTATTCTTTCCCGTAAAACAAAAAACAATCCTGTCCTCATCGGTGAACCCGGTGTCGGTAAGACGGCTATCGTTGAAGGGCTCGCTCAGCGTATCGTTCGGGGCGACGTACCGGAAGGACTGAAAGACAAGACGATCTTCTCGCTCGATATGAGCTCGCTCGTGGCGGGTGCGAAATATCGCGGTGAGTTTGAAGAGCGCCTCAAGGCCGTGCTCGCAGAGGTCAAGTCCAGTGAAGGCCGCATTCTCCTCTTTATCGACGAACTCCATACCATTGTGGGTGCGGGTAAAACCGAAGGCGCGATGGACGCGGGCAACATGCTCAAGCCTATGCTCGCTCGTGGTGAACTTCACTGTATCGGTGCCACGACACTCGATGAGTATCGCAAGCACATCGAAAAGGACGCCGCCCTAGAGCGCCGCTTCCAGCCCGTGGTAGTGGATCAGCCCAATGTTGAAGATACCATTTCGATCCTCCGCGGTATCCGCGAGCGCTTCGAGCTGCACCATGGTGTGCGGATTCAAGATAATGCACTCGTGCAGGCGGCGGTTCTTTCGCATCGCTACATCAGTGACCGTTTTCTACCCGACAAGGCCATCGACCTGGTCGATGAAGCCTGCGCTATGATCCGTACCGAGATGGACTCGATGCCGCAAGAGCTCGACGCATTGACCCGTCGCGTCCTACAACTTGAAATTGAGGAGGCGGCTCTTAAAAACGAAAAGGACGAAGCTTCTAAAGAACGTCTTAAGTCACTCTCCAAAGAACTTGCCGATGTGCGCGAAAAAGCATCCGCCCTCCGCGCCAAGTGGGATAGTGAAAAAGCCGTAATCGACCAAATCCAAGCTGTCCGGGAAGACCTTGATGCCACCCGCATCGAAATGGAAAAGGCCGAGCGTAACTATGACCTCAATGCGGTTGCGCAGCTACGGCATGGAAAAATGCCTGAGCTTGAGGCCCGCCTTCATGAGCTCGAAGCGGTCGAGGCTGAAGAGGGTGCGCTGCTCAAAGAAGAAGTTTCTCAGGATCAAATCGCTGAGATCGTTTCCAAATGGACCGGCGTGCCCGTCACTCGTTTAGTTGAAGGAGAAAAAGAAAAGCTGCTGCGACTCGAAGATGTGTTGCACGAAAGAGTTGTCGGGCAAGATGAGGCCGTGATCCTTGTCTCCGAAGCAATTTTGCGTGCGCGAGCCGGCATTAAAGATCCGCGACGTCCGATCGGTAGTTTTCTGTTTCTTGGCCCAACTGGTGTGGGCAAGACTGAACTTGCCCGCACCCTCGCTGAGTCGCTCTTCGATTCCGAAGATAATATCGTCCGCATTGATATGTCTGAGTACATGGAGAAGCACGCCGTCGCTCGTCTCATCGGCGCACCTCCCGGTTATATTGGTTACGATGAGGGCGGTCAACTTTCCGAGGCGGTTCGACGCAAGCCATACAGTGTCATCCTCTTCGACGAAATCGAGAAGGCGCACCCCGATGTGTTTAATGTACTACTTCAAGTGCTCGACGATGGCCGTATTACCGACTCGCAGGGCCGCACGGTTGATTTCAAAAATACTGTGATCGTAATGACTTCTAATGTCGGCGGTCGTTTTCTTACTGAAGGAATCACCGGTTCTGAGATTCCGGAGGGCGTGCGTGAGTCAGTCATGAACGAGCTGCGCCAAGGCTTTCGACCTGAGTTTTTGAATCGTATCGACGACGTCGTTCTCTTCAAGCCGCTCAACCTCGAAGAGATTACGCAGATCGTGGATCTGCTGCTGGCCGATCTGAACAAGCGTCTCGCCGACCGTCGTATTCACATTGAGTTTGATGATGCTGCCCGCACATGGATTGGTGAAAAAGGTTACGATCCGGTTTACGGTGCCCGCCCGCTGAAGCGCTTTTTGCAAAAGCAAATCGAGACGCGCTTGGCCCGAGCCATTTTGGGTGGAGAGGTTGCCGAGCAAAGCACCGTCCTTTTCAAGATCGAGGAGGATGCACTCGTGATGGAAACACTCGATAATGTCGAAGTTGTGGAATGATTCAATCGAGCGGTAGAGCAGTCTCCTCATTCTCGGAAAGATCAACTTTTGATCGGTCGGCAAAGTCGTGATCGCCATCGGTGAATCCATATCCTACAAACAAAAAATATGGATTGGTATTACGAAAAAAATGGTGAGCAGCGCGGGCCCGTGACTGAGATTGATTTGAAGGGCATGTATGGTCGTGGAGAGATTACAGCTGATAATCTTGTTTGGCGCGAGACCATGACGGATTGGGCCAGCTATGGTTCGGTTTTTAGCTTGGGTGAGGCCGCGCTCCCTAGCGTGCTACGTTCGCAGCGTACCCAACGTGGCAATTCCAATAAGGATTTTCGCGCCGAGGCGAGGGATGCGCTCTCAGGAAATTGGGGGATGGCCGCTCTGGTCACATTTCTGAATCAACTGCTGCAACAAGTCGCCGCCATGATTCCGCTCTTAGGTATGATTGCTCCGTTCTTTGTTTCGGGCCCTCTGGTAGTCGGTTATCACCGCTATACGCTCGGGTTGGTTCGGGGTGAGCGTGTTGAGGTTAGCACACTCTTCGATGGGTTTACGCTTTGGTTGAAGCACGCCGGACTGTTCCTCTTGACGACTTTTATAATTATTATGTCCGGGCTCGTCGCGGCGATTCCCGGTGGACTTTTGACGGCTTGGTTAATCTCAAAGAATCCGGATGCTTTTGATCAAGACCCGCTCTTTTTATTAAGTATCATGACGAGTATACTTCCGGCAGTCGTGGTCGGTACTTATTTCTGGCTGCGCTACGTCATGGTGTATTTTATCGCCAACGATAATCCCGATATGCGCGTCGTGGATATCCTCTCCCGCAGTCGTGATTTAATGAAGGGCCAAATGGGTAAATTCTGCTGGCTCCTGTTTAGCTTCACCGGTTGGCATCTCCTTGGACTCCTCGCATTCGGCTTCGGTTTGCTCTGGTCGACTGCTTATATGTTTGTCGCTTTCGCTGCCTACTACGACGATTTACGTGAATCGTAGGCAGGAGTTTTTGGCAAAATAATTAGAGGCGAAATCATCGACTCTAAAGCATTCCATAAACTGGTATTTAAAGAGAGATCACTGATTGAAGCAGGTGCAGCCCTAACTCACCCAGCGTTCTTCAAGAAATGATTTTGCCTGCCATGATTTTGCCGACGATTAAGTCTTACTGTTCCGATTCCGCTTCGGCGATCACTGCATCACCATCTAGGTAAAACCGAATCAACATTGGTCGGCAGCAGACTTCGCAATCGTAATCCCACTCTGTTGGAACTTCCGAAGGCGCGGGCGCAGGAATCGAGAACGTTTCGAAGCAACTCGGGCAGGTCACGGTACAGGATGGAGACGGTTCCATGGTTTATAGCTGCACAAGTTTTGGGATGCCCGTGAAAAGCAATTTCAATTCAATCGATTCTTCCTCGATCCCTAATATTTTTGAGAGCGCTTTTCGATAAGCTTCGAGTTGTGGGCGATGCTGTTCGGTCGCTTTTTCAAGAGGGTAGCCGTCATGGATACGGTCGGTCTTGAAATCGATGATTTCGGCGCGGAGAATTTCGCCGCTGATGTCTTGATGAAGTATCACGCGATCGAATACGCCGTTGTTGAATTGATCGCCTTCGACATAAGCGAAGGCACGTTCGCGCCAGACGGTGACGGGGGTTTCAGGTCGGGAGAAAAGGCTTGTGATCTCAGGGTTGGCGAAACAAGCGCGAAGGCATTCGTCGACTTTTTCTTTCAGTGAGGAGTGCTCTACCGTTTCCGAACGTGGCGCCGACGGAGGGTTATTCTCCATCCACTCAATCGCCTCAAAAGCGGCATGGGCCAGCGTGCCAAAATCTGTGGCTTGCTCGGAGAGGTCAAAGGCTTTGCCGGTCTTGTGCGGAATCGATTTTCCGGAGGAAGGGCGGGCGAGCAGCAAGCGCTTGTGTGCGGGCTTGAAGATTGAAGGCTGACTGGCAACTGGTGAAATTTCAGATGAAGGCGTCGCTTCTGATTGAGGCTTAAAGCTTTGGTGCCAGTTGGGATCGCCGGTACTCCAGAGGACAGGGTATTCGCTTTTAGGGAAAAGTTCTGTGTCGGTAACTGCATCGCCGAGCAGATCGCGAACGAAGCTGACAGTCGATCCTGAATGCGCACCCTTTAGGTCGCTGATCATGTAGAGACCGCGCTTGGCTCGAGTCATGGCGACATAGAGGGTACAGAGATTACCGAAGCCACGCTGGCTTTCGTTTTGCTCTAGAAATTGTGCCAACACAGGGTCGGCTTGCATGAGGTCTTTTTTGATCGGTTCGAGAATCCATACCGCTTCACCTTCGCTATCAAGCAGAGGGCTGATGCGGCGTTCGCTGCGTGCTGTTTTGTCCTCGTTAACGAGAATAACGACATCGTATTCGAGTCCCTTGGATTTGTGGATGGTTTCGATGATGATGGCATCCCCCACGGGACATTCGCCGCTGCGGCTGCTTTTAAGAAAGTGGTAGAGCCCATCGATATCACGGCGTTCTTCGTTGTCGAATTCGCGGGCCTTCGCGACGAGTAGATTGAGTCGCTCTCGATGGCGAGTGTCGTCCTTTGGGAGGTGAGTTGCGATTTGTTCGCTGGCCCAGCGCACGGCCGCTTCGTTACTTTCAGAAAGGAGCCGCCTGCGTAGTGCGCTAGCGGTTTCGGTTAGCGAGGTGCCTTCGGTCGATGTGTCGATGAGGTTGAGATAGCCTCGGGCATGCGCGTCGCCCGGGTGAGCTGCGAGTCGGAGCAAGGCGAGGAGTGCTGCGCCGGCGGCATTGTCCACGGCAGGTTGAATGGCCGAGCCGGTGTGGACGGGGAAGCTGCTGTTTTCACGTAGATAATCCGCAACTTCATTGGCATCGGCATTCTTTCGTACCAATACGCCGACGCTCATGCCTTGTTCGATTGGGTTAAGGTCTTTCAGGGTTTTTAGAATCAGTTCGTTCCGATCGGGGCTTTCGTCCTTCTTCGCGTTGAGCCAACAAGCAAAGCCGCTCTGTTCTTTCGTCGCGGAGGAAGCTTCATGGGTTTGCCAAGCACGTTCCCATCGAGCGGCGGCGTCGGTGGAGAAATTTTCGGCGATGGCAGCGTTGTCGGAAAAGAGGGTGTTGACCGCGTCGAGGATAGCTGGGGCGGAGCGCCAGGAGACGGAGAGCGGTCGTGAATTGATGCTCGGGTACTGGGCACGAATGTCGTGAAAGAGGCGGTCATCACTATTGCGCCAAAGATAGAGGCACTGTTTGGTGTCGCCGACGTAGAAGAATGAACGCTCGCCGGAGTTGTCCTGTACGATCTCGTCGATGAGATTGGCCACGACTTCCCATTGTGGGCGACTGGTGTCTTGGAATTCATCGAAGAGCCAATGATCGAACTGACCATCGAGCCGGAAGTCCATCAATTGACGAGTAACGGAATCGGCCGCGCCCATAGGAGAGCCTTCACTCTTGGGCGAAAGTAATAGAGTGAGGTCAGCAAAGGCGAGCCGACCTGGGCGACGCACGAGACGGTCGTAGTTTTCGTGGTAGGCTTGAAGGATACGGAAGACGCCCTGGGTGTTTTCTAATGCACGCTTGAGGTGGTGCCAGACGATGGCGCGGAGGCAGTCGGCTAGAGCCGCGCAAGTCGGGCCACTGAGTGAGGCTTGGTTGTTTTTGCCACGGCCGCACTGAAGCACGGTTTGCCCTGAAAAAATTTCGCTCGCCTGTGCCAGTGCGCGATCCATGAGCGTATTGGTTTTTTCTTCGCTTGGATACAGACGTAATTTGGTTGCGAGCGTTTCGAAGTCTTTTGCTTGGCTGTTGGTGAGGCCTTCGGGTAATGAAGCGAGGAGGCTGTCGGCCAATTTATCCCAGTCCGGTGTGCCACTTAACTTCCAAGGACAGCCTTCGGGCCAGATAGTGTCGGCCTGTCCCCAGAGTTCAGTACTCGGGGATTCGAGATATAGCGCATACAGGCTCTCGATGAATTCGGAGACGACGCCTTCGATGCTCCGCTTCTCTTCGCCATAGGTGGCTTGTTTAAAGGCGTGCCAAAATTCATTCAGTTCGGTAGAGAGCTCGCCTTGGTGGTGGACGATGCTGTCGCGCACCTCGTTCCGTAAGCGGGACTCGCTGCCTTCATCGAGAAGATTGAGGCTGCCGGAGAGACCGAGTTCGAGGGCGAAGGCCGAAACGACGCGAAAGAAAAAACTATCCAATGTCTGCAGGTTGAGCTGGTGCATGCTATGGATGAGCAATTCCAGGAGCGAGTGGTAGCGGTCGCAATTGGCAGAGATGGAGAGTTCTTTGGAAAGTTCTTCTGCCTTGGCTGGGTGCTCCGCCGCGTCGCAGAGTTTCTCGATGATTTTTTGGAAAAACTCACCAGCTGCTGTGCGGGTAAAGGTCAGCGCAATAATCCGCTCAGGCTTCTCCGAAAGATGAAGCAAGTAAATGAAACGGTTCGTCAATTGGTAGGTTTTACCCGAGCCAGCAGAAGCCGAAATCGAAATATTTTGGAGTGAGTTCAAATTAGAATGATATTAAGGCAAAATTATTGGAGGCAAAATCATTACTTAACCAACGTCTTTATGGTGATTTCGTGTTTGTTGAAATTGACCCATTGGAATGAGGTCAAGTGAGTCATTTTCAAAAGACGATTTAGGTGTGTTTCGTAGGACAGAAAGCCTGTCTTACTTGTGATGGCGGTAACAATCAGGGCAGATTTCTCCTCGATTATAGTCATGTTTTGAGAGCCGATGTGGGTTCCCTTGTAAGAAAGTTCTACTGGTTCGAGAGTGTAATTGAGTATGTGGCTTAGTGCGTCACGATACAGATTCACTTCCAGATGTGTGTCCCAGTCTTCGAGGAGTTCTCTGATGGATGAAATCATCAGTTCGGGGAAGTTGTCCGAGATACGAGTTAATTGAAATGTTTCCCGCCTTTGGGGCGTAAGTTTAGTCGAAACGAATCTGGATTCTACGGACTCGGGTCTAAAGTTGAGAAGCTTTCCATGATTCGTATTCGTCAATATTAGGTAGTTTATCAACTGAGCCTCGTGCAAACTTGCTAGGCTCTTTGAAGCCTTCGTTTCATAGATCACTCCGTTAACGATGAGGTCGATGTAGTAAGACTTGCTGAAGTCTTTGTGTGTGACTCGTATTTCGGATTCACGCTCACAATTTAATCCCGCGCTGACGACTGCCTGGTGTAATGCAGATTGATAAATACTTTCGTCAAGTAGCCTGCCTATTTCATTGTGTGCCTCAAATGCCATGCCGGTAACTCGTCGGTCAATCTTATGGAACGAATCCTGTTCGAGTGCCAGTAGTTGCTCTGAATGGGTGATTGGCATAGCGTCTGATTTGAATGATTTTGCCTATAATGATTTTGCCTGACCTGCATTGTCGGTGAAACGATAATTCATAAAGGCTTCGGGGTTGACGGAGTTTTCGATACCGTCGGGGAAGAGCGCAGCGAAGTCATCATACTCCTCTCGGATGTCTTGATTGGGCGGCCAGAACACACCGGCTTTGATTTTTTCGATAACCGCACTGGCACAGGCGCGGGCGCTGTCTAAATGGCTTTCCGTGAAATCGTCCCAGCGAGCGATGCGTGATTTATCCACGGTCTTCGCGAGATTGAAGTAGGCGACGCTTGGGCGCGTTTTTCCGGGCTCGATTTTGGATAGCACGTAGAGCGGTAGTTGTAGATCGGTCCAGCGATAGGATTTGCCTTCGTGTTCAAAGAACGCGGCCTCCGGCAAGTGCGCCGGCGGTGCTTTTTTCGCGACTCTAGCGAGGTGGGCTTCTCTTGGAGTCTTTGGACTGTCGGCAGTTTTATAGTCGATCAGTTCGAGGTCCTCGCCACGCTGGTCGATACGGTCGATCGTGCCTTTGATAGTAAATCCATCGATTTTCATTTCGAATGGATCTTCCGTATTCAGAATTTTGATACGGCCATTCAGTTGAATGTCTTCAATCTGAAGTTGGCAGAAGGCAACGATGCGCGCCATCAGTGCCTCGTGTTGGAGGCGCAGCGCAAACGAGAGCTTTTCGCCGTATCGGTGGCGAAGCTTGTTCTCTGCGATCTGATGCAATTCTTTGATGAGCGCGGCTTCCTGTTGGCTGTCGTCGAGTGTCTGCCCCTTTAGTTCTGCAACAGTGTCGTGGAAAAGGGTGCCAAAAGTCGCGGGTGTGAGTTCGCGCGTCTCTACATCCAACGTGCGCATCTTGAGGATGTTTCGAAGAAAGAATCTAAAAGGGCATTCAAGATAGCTTTTCAGGGCGCTGACTGAAATCGAGGTGGGCAACTCAATTCCGGGAGGAGGGGAAAGTCGCCACGGTCGATTGTGGGCAATGTGATTCCTGTTCGTTTCGATTTCACGAAAGAGTTTGCGTGTGCGGCTGAGAAGTTTCTCGGATGATCCGAGGAATAGTAAGCGCGAGGGTCTCAGGGGAGTGTTGTCGGCGGCGGTTCTTGGGATTAGGAGGTCGATGCGTCCTTTTTCATCGGCGCGTCTTCGGCAGAGCGCCTCCAGTAGATAGGCATCACGAGCAAAGCGCTGTGCGTTGGTTCGGAGGCCGAGCACCTCACGCAAGGTTTCAGGGAGAAAGGTGTCGCCGATGATCGATTCAGGAACAATGCCTTCGTTCAATCCGGCGAGGATCAGGTGAGGGGCATCGTTCCAGAGGAGTTCCAGCCAGCCGAGTAAATCGTGAGCCTCTCTCGGGCGGTCTGGATAGACCTTTGTGCGCTTTAGGTTTTGGCGAAACGCTTCCCGACTGAAGTCGGTCGGAAGTTGGATGAATTTGCTTTCGGTTTCGCTGGATGCATGGAGGAGTTTACGGATCGCATCGGCACGTTCTTTCCACGGGATGCCTTCGGTATGCCCCGTTTTGATTTCCTGCTTTGAGTAAATGGATTGAAGTGTTTTGGCGAGTGCCTGAGCGAAGCCGCGCGGGCCTTGCAGTTCGCGTGCGACTGCATTAAGCGCTTTGAGGGCATTGTGTAGGCTCACGTAGTGGGAGTTGCCTTCTGAGAATTTGAGGAGCGCGGCTAAGTCCGGGGCGAGATGCCTTTCGAAGAGTTTGTCGAGGAGGCGGAGACGCTCGTTCTGTCTAATGTCGGATTCGAGCCATTGGTCGATGTCGGGGTGTTGGAGAAGCGTGCGAATCGTGGGTGTGCTATCGTCCGCACAGAGTTGGCAAAGTAGCTCGGTGAGTCGACCGACGCCGCCGATTTGAAGGGTTTGGCCTTCCGGGTCGTAACTTGGGATGCCTTCGGTCATGAGCGCATCGGCCACGGTTGGATTGAGCGTCGGATCGGCGAGTCCGAGCAGAACCGACTCGGGCTCTTTGCTTTGCATCGTTTTAGCAATCAACTCTGCCGTCGCTTTGGGATCTGCCAGCGTCTGCATATTGCAACCCCATGCCTCGAATAGTAGCGGACGCTTTTGCCAGATCTCAGTCAAAGGACGGCCCCAGTCATCGAAAAGTTCTTGAATGCCGTAAGTCCATACCTCGACAGGAATCTGCTCGGCCGCTCGATCGAGTGCTTGAAGGGGGAGTGGTTGCGGATCCGGCGTGGCCGCGAGAATGATACGTTTGATGTGAGCGGGCACCGAGTAGTTTTGAGCGGCCTCGCGGCGCGCTTGCTTCGGATCTTTTAGATTTCGAAGTTTGAGCTCATTGATGTAAAGGCCTTCAAGCCGTGCAAGTTGTCGCCAGCGTTCCGGTTCGTGGCCGGCCTGGGCAGCCCGTTCTGCGGCGATGGCGAAATCGAGGCCTTCTTCGCCGAGTTCGGAGCGAAGCTGCATGAAACGCTGGGCCATTCCCAATTTCCATCCCGTGCTGGGGGTGGGTGCGACAGGAAAAAGAGCTTCGAAGTGGCTAAAGTCGAGCCCGCCAAGGACGATGACCCATGCGGCGGTGACGCTTTCTTCACTCGCGACGGATTCATCTTTGAGTGCTTCAGTGAGTAGTAGATCCGGCGTGAGGATCTCCGGTGGAAAGAGCCCACGTGTGCCAGCCTCGAGGGCGAGCGCTTCGCGCAAACGACGTCCGGATTGGACCGTGGGCACGATGAGTATACTGTCGCTCAGGTCGAGGAAGCTGCCGGTTGCTCCGTTTAGGAGGTGTTGCGTGATCGCAGGGAGTAGGGGTAGATTCCAGTCAAGATTGATGCAGGTGCGACTCATGTAAGCAGGAGCTTAGGCAAAATCAGCGGGAGCAAAATCTTTTATTCAAGAAAGGTGAAATTTACCCATTTCAAGGGCGTTTTTCTTAATTCTGGAAATTGTCCTACCTGCCGAATGCACTGCCCACGATTCCCCATTTCAGGAGATAATCCATTGCTGCAAATTGATGGGCGGCAACGATCAACCAAAAGACGATCTGGTAACGACGCTTCGATGTTTTATGGCGCAGTCGTTGCTGGGCGATATAAGCGGCCAGCCATCCGCCCAGTAGTTCCAATAAGTGGAGCGTTTTTTCGGGCACGCGCCAGCCATTCGATTGAGCCTGCCGCTTGTCGTGCCAGTAGATTGCGAAAGTCGTGAGCGAGATTAACAGGAGGTAGCCGAGCGTGATCTGCCACGCCACTCTTTCGAAAGACTTCCCGATCGCGATAATCGGCAGTATTATAAGAAGTAGAAAGAGTGGGGTCTTTTTCACGCTGAGGAGGCGGCTTGGGTTCTCGCGTCGCGGGCCTACGTAGGCATTGCTGTTGGCATTACTACAGATCCTCTAAGATGCTTCGTAGCTCTGCGGCCGGGTCATCGTGGTGCTGAGTGATGGCGAGTTGGAGCGCGTGTTCGAAGACGGGTTTGGCTTCGTCGGTTTGATCGTGTTGTAGTAGCGCCTTGCCTAGGAGGATACGCGGGAGCATCCAGTCGTCGCGGGAGTCGGCGCAGCGTTGTAGGTGCGGGATCGATGCTTCGGTCGAGCCTTCTTCGTAGAGCGCTTGGCCGAGGCTGAAGCGGAAGAGCATGTTATCGGGCTTGGCCTCGACTTTGGGGAGAAAGATTTCGGATTTTTTCACGGTTACTCGATGATGAGGACGATGATGGTGATATTGTCGGGGCCCTGATGGGCATTTGCATTGTCGACGAGTTCTTGAGCGATCGTCTTAGGGTTGTCTCCAACTTCCAGCGTGGCTTTTATTTGCTCAGCACTGAGGACTTTATTGAGGCCGTCGGTGCAGAGTAAAATACGGTCGCCCGAATGGAGCGTGAGGCGCGTTTGATCGACGCGTAGCTCATGGTCTTGTCCGACGCAACGGGTCAGTGTGTGTGGATACTCCGGTGGCATCGACTCGCGGGCTTCTTCGCCCAGACGGTCGATGAGTTCCTGCTCCATCGTGTGATCGATCGTAATTTTTTCGAATTCCCCGTCACGCAAATGATAGACTGCGGAATCCCCGACGTGAGCGACGAGGAATTGATCTTTAATAATTTGGCCGATGGTGAGCGTGCTGCCCGAACCGGTGAAAGGGTGGGCAATCAGGCCTTCTTTGGTGACGATCCCGTTGATTCCAATAATCAGCTCTGCGAGATCAACCCGTTCTTCATCCGCATCGACTTTGTTGAAGGTTTGAGCGAGTAGTTCGACGATGCGGTTGCTGGTTTCGGCTCCACCCGGAAGCCCGCCCAGCCCGTCGGCGACCGCAAAGACGCTGTGCGCTTCGTCGATGTAGAGCGCATCTTCGTTGCGTTTGCGGACTAGGCCGCGATCGGTGATGCCTTGGACATGAATTTGCATGGATGTATCGGGAGTGGTTCGTTGAAGATTGCTCGTTGTTTGTTGGAGATGAAAGCGCGTTTCTATGAACGGGCAACTAACAACTACCCCAGATCAAAGACCTCTTTACGGTTGTCGCGGTTGAAACGTTGGTACTCTTTGACTGGCAGAGCTTCGATAAAGCGGGAGCCGTAAGGTTTTGTGACGATACGTGAGTCGAGGACGACGATGTTCCCCTTATCTTCATGGCGGCGGATGAGTCGGCCGATACCTTGGCGGAATTTAACCAGTGCGTCGGGTACGGTCATTTCGGCGAAGGGATTACCCCCGCGTTCACGGATGTATTCGCTGCGGGCTTCGCTGACGGGATGTCCGGGGTTTTCGAAGGGGAGTCGGGCGATAATGACTTGCGAGAGTGCCGGGCCTGGCACATCCACGCCGGTCCAGAAACTATCGGTGCCGAAGAGCACACCATTGCCGGCTTCGGTGAATTGTTGGGTCAGCTCGGTGCGGGCATAGCCATGGCCTTGGCTGAAGAGTGGCCGATTGATTTTCTTAAAAAATGCCTCCGAGCGCTGACGTACTTGGCGCAGATCAAAGTGACTGGTGAAGAGCACCAGTGTGCCGCCTTCGACTCGGCGACTGCACCAACAAATCATGTTGGCCAGGTAGTCGAGATCCAGACGTCCTTGTCCCGGTTCGGGAAGCGGGGCATCGGTTGCGATATAAACGCGGCAGTTCTCTTTGTAGTTGAAAGGTGAATACTCGATTTGTGTTTCGGCGGCTTCCGCGCCGGCCTTTTCCTGAAAGGCATCGAGTTGCTTGCCGTCGGAAAGCGTGGCGCTGGTCAGGACGGCGGCGGTGCCCCGTTGAAAGAGGTGTTTGCGGAGATAGGGCGCAACATCGAGTGGGGCGCTGCGCAGTGTCACGATTTGTCCTTTTTTACCGCCGCGTTCGAGCCATTGTACGTGGTCGTCTTCCGCGAAGGTAATGAAGGCGTTAATCGCATCGCGATAGCCCATGATGCGCCGTCGATGGTCGCGGAGCTCGTCCTGTGCGCGCTCGTCGTCGGTCTTTTGGATGATCGCGCCGAGGCGTTCAGCGACTTCCTTGAGTGGCCCGGAAATGATGTTATCGCAAAAGTCAGGCTCGTGCAGACGGAGGATCGGTTTTTTTGCTAGAAAGGTATCGCCGAGATAGGCGAAAAATTCATGAGCGGCCCCGAGCGCGTTATCGACGGCGTCGTGGTCCCACTTTTGGCCGAATTTTTTTAGTAGTCCCCGATTGGTGCGTGGGTTGTAGATACGTTTGAGCGCGCGGTCCACCGCGTAAGAACTGATATGCGCACCGAAGTGGTCGGTCGCGATTGCGGGGATGCGGTGGGCTTCGTCGAGGACAACGAAGTCATCGGCCAGTAAAATACCACGTGCGCCGTCTTCCGGTGGCATCCCCGCGTTGATCAGGGCGAAGAGTAGGCTGTGATTTACGATCACGCAATTGGCTGACATCAACTGCTTGCGGGCGCGTTGGTAGAAGCAGGTATTTGGATCGCAGTTTTTGCGCGAGCAGGTGGAGCTGTCGGCATTGACCAGATCCCAGACTTCTGGTTTTGGTGGCGGAGAGAGCTCTTGGATGAGTCCGTTTGGACTTGAGGCCGACCATGTCGCGAGACGAATGAGGTCAGCTTTTTCTTCGTTGGCCAATAACTCGGTTTGCTTGCTCGATTGGGCGTCTTTCAGTGCATTACTCAGGCGGGTGCTGCAGCAGTAGTTTCCTTTGCCGACCATCAATGCGGTTTTAAATACGGCGTAGTGATGGAGCTCTGGGACGGCCTTGAAGAGTGCGCGGCAGATTTTGAGGTCTTTCCCGCGGATTTGCTCCTGCAGGCTGATCGTATGGCTGGAAATAATGAAGGGCCGCTCGGTTTCGATCGAATGAATGATGCCCGGGATGAGATAGGCGAGGCTCTTGCCCACACCAGTGCCGGCCTCGAATAGGAGTGGTTGGTCGGTTTCGAGTGATTGGGCGGTGGCCAGTGCCATCGCTGTCTGTTCCGGGCGATGATCCAACTGAAGCACAGTCTGTAAATGCCCACCTTCCTTGAAAATTGACTCAACGAGCGCGACAAGATGGCCCACCTTTCGGGGTGCCGCGCCAGAGTTTTCGATGAGTCCGATCATATTTCCTGTAGAGTTTGTCTCGTTTTGAAGAAAATAGATGAACATGGATTCACTGAGTAGGGAAGTCTGGAACGCCCAAAAATGTCAGTAAATAGCGTCTATGGCGTCGCTTATGGCTGAAATGGGAGCTCTGCCGCGCGAGCGGATTTTTTGGGTCGAGCTCAAGTGGCTCTGGATTTGCTGGGGTGATTGAAAATAACGGC